>ERZ808266.37-NODE-37-length-54804-cov-3.465433_pt1 | contig 54804 bp, 85 predicted proteins | sample MGYA00521278_ERZ808266 | MGnify/ENA primary metagenome ERZ808266 (study PRJEB31516, sample SAMN03275591) | gut metagenome | biome: mammalia-associated habitat; material: feces | host: Papio cynocephalus | place: Kenya | collected 2012-08-02 ... | reverse complement strand
AAGATACCGTAAAATATCTGACTGATAAAGAGCTTGATTTTATCGAGTCTCAGCTTGAAGAATTATATCCGGACGGCATGGACGAAACAGAAATCAACGACTTTTTCTGGTTTGACGACGACACTATTGCAGAGTGGCTCGGCTATGATTCTTTTGAGGATCTCATGAATCGCGATAGCGAAGAAGAAGAAGAAGAGTAAACATTTCCGCGCGGTTTCTTAAGGGTTTCCGCTCAAAAAGCCCTATACCATGAACATTTTTTTGAAAATTGGAGGAAATTTACAATGAAAAGAAAAAAGCGCTTGAATCCTGTTTATTGGACGCTTCAATTTTTAGGCGGCGTGTTCGCCCTTGCTAGTCTGTTTTTCGTGCCGTATATCGTGGAAAAAATTTTAGGAGGTTGCTAAAAATGTTTATCATCAATCCACAATTAAAGAATAAAAAAACAGCAATATTTCCGGACGATTTCCCGCATTTGTCCAACGGTAATAGCTTGTATTGGTATAAGAATACAGAAGGGGATATCATTATCGAAACAACTGAGAACGCGGAAAACATTTGTGTAATCATGCAGAAAGAGGGGTTTTCGTGCACACTGTAAAATTTTGGGATTCCAAATTATACCATCTCCAGAATCTGGCAGATTCCATAAACTACCATATCGACAGCGATGCAGACTATTTGCAAATTTGCCAGCTTTTGCCAGCGTCAAGAAACAAGCCGGCACCGATTGAAATTTTACCACTTTTTTACAATGTGGTTGAACGTGTACAGTCTGTTAAAAATTGTAAATTTTGAGGAGGAAATTACCATGTTATTTTATGGAAAGTACGAGAACGGCCAGCGCCATATCTGCGCGTATGACGAAAAAAACACGGGTCGCCGCGCGTTATGTCGGACAACTGGACATTTTTATATCACAATTCTATCATTGTAAACCGTGTGCATAAAACAGAACGCGAAGCAATGGCTGATAGTTGGGGAAAGTATAGCAATAAGCCCGTTATCATGCCAGACGGAACGCAGACCACGCCAGCGCGTTATTTTGGAACGGAAGATATAAACAGTGTTTTCATTTCATGGTATGACGTAAAAGGCGAGATCTGGCCAGGTGAGACGGCATAGCAAACCCACCACGCCGCGAATAATGCAAACCGATAAACCATAGCCCAACGCGCTAAAAAGCCCGTGTCGAGGCGCTGAAGGCATGAGACAAAAAAGGACGGCGAGAACATAAAACGGAATACAGATATAAACCCGCTGGCGGTCTGCTGGCGGGCTTTTCTTTGCTCCACTATGTTCCTATATTCTCGGCACGATCGCGCCATAGCAAGCCGCCAGAGCCGCCAGAAAGACGTTGTACAATATGCACAAGCGGCACGGGCTTGTATTGTATGACCTGCACAATTTCCAACTTTTCAGGCCATTTATATTTTTTTACAAATCCGGTTAGACGGCTCTAACTGGCGGATTTTGCCAGCTATGCTTCAATCAAGTAAAGAGAAAAATCGAGGGGTCGAGCGCGTATAGGTGTGAGCGCACCTTACAATTTTTTCAATTTTCCCCAGCAATATACAGTACATATACTGGTCAGGCGCGGCAAAAATCGAGCAGGGTTTTTTCGTGTACGCGTGTGTGGATTAGGCCAAGCGGATTTTCCCCCAGTAATATATGCGTATATATGATTGCGGCGCGGCGCAGGGACGGCTCAGGACAGGCGTGGAGGCTCGAATCGACCGTGGGCATAATCTGCCCAGGTTGGATGTAAACGTGGTCTAAATCGACGCGAGCGGGCTGTGATATAATCTTGACGCAATCTGCGCTCAAAACTTGTTTATCTTATATCGGAGCAACAAGTTAAACCCTGTGTTATCCGTGCCGAACTCGGAATAAATGACAACCGCACATTATTTTACGATGGAAAAAATGTGTGAACGTACAAAAATCTCCTACAGAAAAATGTGACGTGCGTGTGAATATTCATGTGAAAAATGTGATTGGTGTAACTTTTATGCTAATAAAATGCTTGATATGTGCAAGAAAGTAATGTTTATATTTATTGACATAAAGACTGCGTATTGTTGATATATACATATATCTGCATCATGCGTATTGCCAACTGCATCATTTATGTGCATGATGATATAGATATATCTGCATATGAATATGTGAATGTATGTGCAGATGGATATATAACGTGTGTTATATATAGGTGGATATTTATGTATGTACGAGCCGTGGATTTGAAATTGATTCGCGAGTTTGTATATACGATTAGAAAATCAAAACCCAAAATCGAAATTGATATTTTAGATATATAAATCCAAGCCCCAGAATCAAAATCAAAAATCGCCCTTGACAAATCGATTCATATATGTTACAATCCGTTTACAAATTTCAATTTCAGATAGGAGGTATATAAAATGAAATTTGAATTTGCTAGATTAAAGTGGGAATCTAAAATTGAATCTTGGGTCTGCTCATATGGCGCTTGCTATCATAGGCTAGACCGCCCTAAGCCATCGTATTGTATGCGTTGCGGCAGAGAATGGATTATGAGATAATAGATATAGGAGGATATAGATATATGAAGATTGATGGACGCAGAGTGCTGGTGGTGCTGATTTTTATTTTGGTAATCATCGGTTGGATGGGCTGGCTTGAATGTAAGGTTGACGCAGAGAATGTAAAATGCAAAACAAAGAAGCAGGAAACTGAGGTCGCGCCTATCATTGAGAGCACCGAGTCGGTCAAAGATGATGATATGGAATTAGACGCTCCAGAATTAGAATTGGAGGCTGAAATCGAGCCGTGGATTCCGATTTCTGAATTTGAGGCCGCGCCTGTCGAGCTTGAAACAAAAGCATATACCAACTATAAAGTAATTGGCAAAGGTGGTGATTCAGCTCAGAGCAAATATATTTATAGTCATCTAACCGTATGCGATGACGGCTATTTGCGCGATAAAGATGGATTCATTGCTGCGGCATTAGGATCGTATTTCGGCGGCTATCATGCCGATTCAATCGGGACAAGATGGGTGTTTGTATGCAAGGACGGCACAGAGATTCCGATTGTAAAAGTGGATGTCAAGCAGAACGACCATACGCTGGACGCAGAGCATAAAATTGGGGTCATCTCTGGTCGCTATGATAAGAATGGAAATCCGGTTCGTACTGGCGAATATATTGAATTTTATGTAGATGTAGATAAAATCGATGGGCTAGTATATACAAATTCAAATCCATGTATCAATACAACGCCGGGTATGGATGGGGTGATTGTTGGCTGGTATCAGGTTGAGATTGAAGCCGTGCCAGAATCCAAATCCGAAATTAAACTAAGCGATTACGACCGCTGGTTCATTGAGTGTGTGGTGGCTGGAGAGGCTGGAGGTGAGCCGTATGATGGACAACGAGCTGTTGCACAATGTATCTATAATGCTATGCTGAAGGACGGCCTAACGCCGCAAGAGGTCAAAATCAATTATCAGTATGCAGGATGGAAAGAGGGATTGTATGACACAGACCGTAAAGCGTGGCAGAGCGTACATGATGCTGTGAGCGCTGTATTTGACTATGGCGACTTCGTGACAGATGAGCCGATTCTATATTTCTATAATCCTGCTATTGTATATAGTAGCTGGCATGAATCCCAAAATTATGTAATGACGATTGGTGGGCATAAATTTTTCTCTCTAAAAAATTAAAACTCCCTATTGACAAACAGTGCCGCATATGATAGTATGTAGATACAGTAAATGAATGGAGTAAATAAAAATGAGAAAATGGAATATTGCTGGATGGATTGGCACGGCTATTATTAGTGTTATATTCATATGGACTGTGGTATCTGCATTTAATATTATCATGTGCGGCGTTTGGGATATGCCAATTTTGTCATTCTTTCATGTGCTGTTGGGATGGTGAGCTGATATGTATGTATTATATAATAGTAAATATTATCTAATGCTCAATGCAATCAAGCAATTTATTCCAACTACTGAATTAGCCGAGGCGTTCAAATTTAACGATAAGACGAGAGCCGAAAATGCGCTTGCCAATTTGCCCAAGCAGACCCGCAATCTTGGTTATCAGGTCATGCAGGTTGATACACCGTCTAAACCCGTCGATTTCGACCAGTTTGAAAATGTCGAATTGGTAAATTACGATTCAGCATTGGCACAAATCGGCTCGTTCTGTGACCTGCATGACCAGCTTGTAGCAAGAGCAGCATGGGTTGAATATAAGCTGCAAGAGGTAGAGAATAAAATTCAAGACGTGCTTCATGCTATTGAGTTCAATTCATACAATGCTAGAGATGGGTATAAGATATATAAGCTTCTACATGATTTAAGGCTTGAACGGCGCAAATATAAAGATGAGCAGATTATAGCTGATGTTATGAAAAGCGGCTTTGCTGGTTCAAATTGGGAATTGGTTAGAACTAGACTGAACAATCTGAAAGATAGACAATATCATGTTAGAGAAATGGAGGAGCTGTTTGAATAATGGAATTTGCATTTTTAATTGGATTTGCAATTTTCTTTGCTATTTTGGCAATGTGGATGATGTTTGAATGATTGATGTATTATGGAATATTGTTTGTTATATTGGGCTTGTCGCACTTGCTTTAATTGGGATTTTATTATGCGTTGCGCTAGTTGGTAGTATTGTGAAATTGATTAAAATTTTCAAGGAGGATGCTTAATGATTGAAACAACAATTTATAAATGTGAATATTGTGGCGCAGAATTTGACAATGAATATGAGGCACATTGCCACGAATGGGTGTGTAGATATGCAGATGTAAAGAAGCGAAATTACGGCTGTCTTGGATTCTACAAGGAGGATGGCACAAAAATCAAATTTGACGATCCTAGATTTGTATGGGATGAATTTGAGGATGTTTCTGCATTTACAGTTGGCAATGATGATGACGTAGAATTTGTAAATGATATTTTTGATTATCATGGATATGAAAGCCCGCTTCGTGCTATAGTAGATAATGAGCATCCGAACTATTATGGACTCTGGTGGTTCGACCCAGATTTGCATTATGGTGAATGGGTGCGCGTTGATGACCAGATTAAAAAATGGGTAGATATTGAAAATAAATTTGTCGGAGGGGCTTGACATATGCGGTTCTATGTGGTATAATACAGTTATCAAATGAATGGAGATAATGATATATGCTTAATACCTATTTCAAATTTGGCGATTTTATCTGCCACGTTGACCGCTATGACCGTGAGACTGGCCTGTGGGGATATTGTTGTGATAAAATTCCGGTTCTCAATGGCTGGGCTTGTGAAAAATTTATTGAGATGAATAAAATTTGTAGTTGACAAACAGCAAATCGTGTGGTATAATTAAGAAGCAATGAGGGAATTGGGAAGCCTGATTTGCGGCATTGTGAACCTCCTGAAAATATAGTCCTGAGCATGACGGTAAAAGGCTCGAATAAAAAGTAAAAGAGAGGGTAGCATCGGAGTAATTAACCGATGAGACAATGATGCCTTTCCGTCAAGCCTCTTTTTAATAAATCTTGAAAGGAAGATTATAATATGGAAGAAAAAGAAGTTTGGAAAGATGTAGTTGGGTATGAAGGATTATATAAGGTAAGTAGTTATGGCGATATAATTAGTTATCAGAACAAAGTGCCTAGACATATCTATCAGACAACTACAAATTGTGGATATAAGCAGGTAAGCTTACATAATAATGGTCGTCGAAAGCAAATTGGAGTTCATGTTGTAGTTGCAATGGCTTTTGTGGATGGATATTTTGAAGGTGCAGAGGTAAACCATAAAGACCTGAATAAAACAAATAATTATTATAAAAATCTTGAATGGGTAACACGATCTCAAAATCAAAAACATCAATATGATGCGTACCATCCAGAATACGAACCACGCAGATGTGTGTGTTGTGGTAAAGTCGTAAATGGTACGAAAACTAAATACTGTTATGATTGCGAATTAAAACGACGTAGACAGAATTGGCCATCTAAGGAATATATGATGGAAGGGTTGAAATATAAAAGCATTGTTCAAATTGGTAAAGATATTGGACTGAGCGATAACGGAGTCAGAAAAATATTAGCGGCATATTCATTGCCAATTAAAAAAAAGATATAGTTGAATACAGAAAACAATGCGGGACGTACAAACCAACAAGAAAAGAACTCGTTGTCCCATTGTCCGAGAAATATGTATGGTATGAAATAAACGGAGAAAAATTTACAGCAACAGGATGGGCAAAGCATCTTGGATTAGATAATAAGAGATTTAGCAGATACGCTCAAAAGCATACATTCGATGAAGTTGTGGAGTGTATAAAGAGATTTATGTAAGCATTGCAGTTTGCGGCCTGCTCAAAACCGCAACTAATATCCGCGCGTAGCTAAATTTGGTAATAGCCGTCTGCTTATAACGGACAGGCCCTCACAAGGTATATGATGATTCGAGTTCATCCGCGCGGACCACCATAAATTAAAATCCAAATATAATGAGGTGATAACATGAAATTGTTCAAAGTATGGGTAGACAAGGTTGACCACGAGACTTACGATTCATTCGTGTGTATTGCAAATAGCGAAGAAGAAATTAGAAGTAGAATTATAGACAATGGATATAGAGAATTTGTAGTTCATATGAAAAATGACGATGGTTATGAAAATGACGTTCGTTTTGATAAAATTCAGGGCGAAATCCATATTAAAGAAGTAAATCTTGATGTAGACGAGCCGTACATTGTATGTGCTAGTTATAATGCTGGATGAGGTGGCAATATGGAACAATCTCCACTAAAAGCTATACGCGCCCACTGTATCGAATGTAGCTGTGGCTCAACCAGCGAAGTCAAAAATTGCGTCATCCGTGATTGTGAGCTGTGGCCGTTTCGCATGGGCAACAATCCATTCCGCACCCGCTCAATGACCGATGAACAGAAGCAAGCTGCGGCAGAACGGCTCAAATCAGCACGTCTCGCTAAAAAAGCTTCATTAAATAATGTAGAAAATTCTGAACAAGAAGATTAGTAAGGTAAGTTGTAGTGTAAATAATAAAGGAAATTTTATTGATTATTAGTGTATGAATCTTAACGATTGGATTTGTTTACTTGCTGGAATCGGCTATTCATTGTTTATGTTTGTGTGTGGTGCAGCATGGGCAAGCGACGTGTTGAAAAAATAATTAAAATACCTCTTGACAAATAAACTCAAGTGTGGTATAATTGATAATGTAAAGATGATGGTGCTACGAAGCCCACAGAGGACACTATCCATGGAGTGCCGAGCTGGGGAATACAGGAGCTGTAGTAAATGGAGTGAGATTAACAGCCATCATTATATGCCATATGAGGTCTTGAATGCGAATGAGCCAATGGCTGAAATTGCTCATCCAGATTTGGAGTAGTATTCAAGATATAACCTTAGCATTGCTTGTGCGAGAGGCAAGCCAAGCTAACTGCATATCCTACGTGGAATGTCTGTCTTGGATGGAAAAAGAGCGAATTAGGGAACGTGCGTGAGATAAATGAGAGAAGCATAAAAGCGGGTCACAGTCGTGTGAAAGACCGTAATGCCAAGTAGGGCGCACCAGTCAATCTGTTCGGCATAATAAAGGGATTGGGATTGACAATTATAGAATGGCACATCGGAGAGACGATGATAATATCCGACCGGATTTGAAGATAACCGTCAAATCTATATCACGCCTGCACTGGGGTCTGCGCAGAGTTTGAGAAGCGGCAGATACAGACTAGAGAATTGGGGTCGCGCCCAATCGTGCCACGTTAGCATCCATGCAAAAACGTAACGTCGAAGGTGATATAAGGATATTATTTACATCATTCACGAGCCGATGCTAGAAGTAGCTATGAGGCAGGAAGTCGGCTTGGTTTGAATATGGAAGTGTAAGCTAACTGGATAAACCTCGCCAATTTGGTGAGATTGCAAGTTCGATTCTTGTCACTTCTATTCCCCCACATCCATCACGCTTCTGTTTAGCATTACAAGCGTACCACGATGGATGTATAGAAAAGTCTAAAATCCTAGCTTTGTAAGGCTGAACCCAAGAATTGGTCGCTTGTGAACGGTCTAGTTTATAGGTTGTAATGCTAGTTGCTGAATGGCTGATGGCTGACCACCTGATGCTATGAGGCAACGCCGCCACACTCTCGATTTTAAGATGGTTGCGCAACTGTAAATTCAAATCAAATGAATTTGTAAGGAGTGTGGCAATGACAAATCCTTGAATACACCGGAAATATTCAAGGTTGACTGAGTTCAAATAAGCAACTACAAAGAGCGAGATTCGGCAAAGGCTCATAGCGCGGTGATTACCTATTCCGCGCATCTATCAAGTCAATATGCGCATGAACATAGCGACTTGTTTTAATAAAATTTTATTAGAAATCGAAAGGAAATTATCAGGAACAATGACAAAGAAGGAACTAATCAAGTATGTAGCTGGCTCGACCGGGCATACTATCAAGGACACAGAAGGGATTGTTGATGAATTTATCGATTATGTAAAGAATACGCTGATCGAGCATGAGGATGTGACGATTCATGGTTTCGGCACATTCAAGACCAAGCTGCGCGATGCTAGAACTGCTCGTAATCCACAGACCGGCGAAACTATTGAAGTCCCTGCCAAGTATGCGCTGGCATTTAAGCCGACAAACACATTCAAGGCGGCTATCAATGAGTAAATAATCCTCTTGTTAAAAATCCCTATGGTCGAAAGATTGTAGGGATTTTTCTAAAAATAACCCTTGACAAATCGCCGCTATGGTGCTATACTTAAACCATCAAATAAAGGAGCTGAATGATATGAACGAACTATTTATTATGTCGCTTAAAGCAAAGCATCGTAGTGAGGGTACTATTCGCGAATATACCAAGGCGATCGAAAGCTGCTTGTCATATGTCAAGAAGCCTGAAACCGAAATCAAGCCGATAGACCTTGAGCTGTGGCAGTCCAGTTTAAGCAATCTTAGCTCTGCATCTGTAGCACAGCGCACATCGGCAGTTAGAGAATATTTTAAGTTTCTGTATCGCAACGAGTTCATTGACCGTAATCCTGCTGATATGCTGGAAGCGCCGAGCATCAAGAATCGGGAGCAGTCGGCTCTTGATGGCGAACAGGTTAGAGCAATGATTAACGCCGCAACAAATCTGCGTAACAAGGCGATTATTACGATGCTGGCTCAGACCGGTCTTCGCATCCATGAGCTTGCCAACATCACGCTTGAGCAGTATCAGAGTCGCAATGGTAATGTGTTGGTCATTCGTGGTAAGGGTGATAAGGATAGGCTGGTTGGCCTGGCCGATGAGACGATTAGGCTGATTGATAGCTATATTGCCAATGAGCGTAAAGACGGCTGCGAATATCTGTTTGTTGGCAATCGTGGCAATAAGATGGATGGTAAGAACACGAGTGCAATGCTTAAGGTGTGCGCTAAGAAGGCTGGTATTGAGAATTGGGAGGAGCTGCATATCAGCAATCATACGATGCGCCGCACGTTTGCTACGATGATGTCTGAGGCCGACGTACCTATTGAGATAATTAGTAAGGCAATGGGACACTCAGGTTTGGCTATCACGTCCAGATACATCAAGCGCACTGAGCAGAGGGCAGTCAATGCTATGGCTGTTATGAATTTTTAAGTTGAGGAGGATACAATAATGACTCCGTATTCACTGTGGTTGGACGTACTGAAAGAATTTGAAGAAAGGACCAAGAAAAATATGAAATTTGAGTACAAATTTTACGAAAAGAATTTAGCACCAAAGTGGCTAGAGGGCGATTATGGCTTGCATATTGAGGGCAATCGCATGGTGATGACGAGCAAGGATGGTAAGAGTGTTGAAACTCGTTGTCATCCTGATGATGATTGGCGGTTGCAGGTCGGCTTAGACGAGCTGAAGGAGCGCATGATTGAAAAGACTAAGCCAATCGAGCCTATTAAGCTGGGCGGTAAGGTTAGATTTAAGAAGGGCAAGGCTGATTGGTATTATCCGCATCATGTAAGTGGGTGGTGTGATAAAAACAAGATCCCGCAGAATTACATTTTTATGGCTTATATGACCGATGAAATCTTTACAGACCGAGAAGATGAACTCGAAAAATACGACTTTGCAGTTATGCATATGGATAAGGTTGCCGGTATGAAGTTTGCCTATATCCTTAATGCGTCTCATAAATTTGGACTTATCGTTAATGTTGATTGGCTAGAGGCGGTAGAATGACCGAGATGCATAATGAAGTCGTAGATGCCGTTGTAGAGCAGTATAAGGGCGCTGATGAGGATATTGCGGCTGATTGCTTAGTATACCTATCTAGCTTAAAAGTCCTGTCATTGGCTTATACGGCGACCATAGCGCTAGAATCAATGGGGCGATGCCCGACTTGTGGTTGCAAGCTAGAATCATATACACATCGAGTCTATCATCCAGAAGTTGATGAACCGCCATATTATGAGCCAGTCACAGAGGTATATTGCCCATATTGTGACATCAGAGGAGGAGATTATGTCGGATAATGAATTGCATGATATGCTCAAAGCCGAACTTGAACCTAAATTCCAGAGCTATTTCAATCAGGGTCTAATGACAGGGTGGGATGCTTGTATCTATGAGATTAACAAGCTGACAAACCGCTTGACCTCTGCTAAGGCAATTAAAGAGGTCATTAAGCGCAAAGTGGCTGAAGCCAAAGAGAGAGGAAAGAAAAATGGGTGATGTATGGCGGCTGGTCGTTTTTCTTGTTGTGTGGGTCGGCCTGATGATTTATCTTACTAAGAAAGGCGAGATGTAATGGATAATAAGCGACATGATTTTTCTCATCTATGGATTGCTGGTGGCGCAGTCCTGTTTGTAAGCTCGCTGTTGCCCCTCTGTGGCTCGATTGTTGATTTGGTGCAGTCTGTTATCAACGCCAAAATTAACCGTATGTCGATGGAGCTAGAGCTTGATAAGGCCGAGCATGATGCCGCTGCTGAGAAGATTGCTCCTAGTCCGGCCATTACTCAGGCTATTGGGTTCCATGTAGATAGCTCATCTTCTGAGGAGGAATATGAATGAGTCGCCGTCCTAATCACGCGTACCAAATCCCGTGTATGCGCTGTGATTATCAAACTGATTGCGACAAGTATGTAAAAATCGATAATCGCATGGTGGCACAGAGAGAAAAAATGTGGAATGATGCTGACTTGAGTTGTATGGATTGTATTTTGAGGACGGTGCTGAAGATGAAGAAGGAAGGCAAGACGGCGTAATGGAATGGATTGAAAAAATTGTATGGCATGAGGTTGTGACTAGACTGCCTACTGAACAAGAAAATGAATGGGCGGCTGAATGTGGACTTGCCGAATCAGAATATCCACCATACGTCTTTGACTGTGAAATGCCAGGTGATAACCGTGATGTTCTAGTATTGGGGAAAAGCGGCGATGTGTGGCAGGACACCTGCATAGCTGACGATGGATACGTTGGCTACAATTCGCTATATCTGGATAATCATGGCGATTGGGATGATGTTGTAGCATGGGCTTATATGCCCACTGGCAAGAGAGATATGGAGGCGGCTGATGCCAGCTAAATCATCTGAAAATAATTCTTGACATCTAGTTGATTCTGTGGTATAATATAATAGGGGTGAGAAGTGGGTGCGCACCTACGATCTTTAAGGGAAGGTTGCTTGTCTCAATCTTCCCTACTCTAATAAATTAAATTCTTAGACAAGGAGAATATTAAATATGAAGAAATTTGGTAAAGAACATCCTAATTTTAAGGGGAATGAGTGGCGTATCGATGGTAATGTTGCAATCGGTATAGATGCTAGAGGGAATGAATTTTTGATTGATATCGCAGACATGGACGCTGTGAGTTATCATAGATGGAGTGGGCAAGATAAATCATCAAGACGTGCTTTGGGTGGCATTTATTTTGCTGCTAGAATGTCGCGTACAGCACCTACTGGCAACAAAATTAAAATGTTGCAGAATTTTATATGGGAGATACATAATGGTGAAATTCCTGATGGATATATGGTTGATCATATAAATATGAAGCCCTATGATAACCGCTATTCTAATTTGCGCCTAGCCAATAAGAGTGTCAACGCTTTTAATGCACAGCGCATAAACAAAGTAAGCAATTGTGGTATTGTAGGCGTTATGAAGGTCAAAGATAATACTAAATATAAAGCTGGTCAATACCGCGCGTATATTTCATACGGTGGTAAACGACATGAATTAGGATATTATAAAAATATAGAAGACGCAATTATCGAACGGCTCAAAGCAGAGCTTGAGCATTTTGGAGAAATTTGTCCAAATAATAGAGAGTTATATAAAGAGTATGAGGATAGAGTGAATGGTTAATAAAGGCGCATCTAGGCCATATCTAAAATGCATCGGCGCATCGGCTATTGGTGTTACTCAATCATGCTATATGGTTCGTTTTCAAAAATACTGTATTATGTTAGATTGCGGCATTTACCAAGAGAGCGACATCCTTACTAATTACAGACAGAATCAAGCGTTGCTTAAAAAGATTAAGCCAAGAGAGGTGGATTGGCTTATTTTACATGAGGCTCATGCCGATCACACATGTCTTGTTCCAGCTCTATATGCTAAAGGATGTCAAGCTCATATCATATGCCCAAAAGGAACTACGGCTTATCTTAAGGTGTTATGGGAAGATTCTTGTAAAATAATGACGCAGGATTGTCAAAAGATTACAAACAAGCACGGGATTAAAGCTGCGCCATTATATACACCGGATGATATTGCGACAGCTCTTAGTAGATGTATTGAAGTCGAGGCATTGACAAAATACAACTTAATACCTAATATTGTACTAACATATTATCCAGCCAATCACATTATCAATTCGTGCCAATTATCACTTGTAATGACGCAAGGCTATCAACGTAAAGTGTTAAATTTTACTGGTGATATTGGAGGAAAAACGTCGCAGTTTTATCTTGAGCCAAGAGTTGATTTGCCGTTCTGCGACGTGCTGCTTGGTGAAAACACATATAATGCCATTGGGCGCAACAACAAGCCGTATGATAGGCAGAAAGATTTAGATAAGATTGAAGCCGTTCTTAATCAGTCTAAACGAACACTGTTCCCTGTATTTGCATTAGGTCGATGCCAAAGTATATTAACTATACTATACCAGTTGTGGAAAGATAACAAGATTCCGCACGATGTTCAAGTATATGTAGATTCGCCTATGGCCCAAAAGATATGTGCTTTATATCCAGAAGACGATGTGCTGTGGAATGAAGTATATCATTGGGATAAATTGCAGTTTGTGCCTGACCACGCAACTACATTATTACTTCAAAATACAAAACCAACTCATCCTATGGTGGTTTGCTCGTCTGCGGGTATGCTATCGGGCGGTAAGAGTATATCATGGGCTAAGGCGTTACTGCCAGACCCAAATGCCCATATTATGTTCTGCGGTTATAGCTCTGAAAATACGCTTGCTTCAAAGATTAGATTTGATGAGAGAAAGATTAGTATTGAAGGTGACGTGGTTGAGAACAATGCTAATATCACGGAGCTTGTGTCATTCTCGTCTCATGCCTCGCGCGATGAATTGATTGATTATTACGCAAATACGTTGCGTTTCAACAAGCTCTGCCTGGTACATGGCAATTATGACAATAAAGTCGAATTTGCCCATACTCTACAAGATGCGCTTGTTAAACAGGGTAAATCAAATAGGGTTGTAGTGACTCAACAAGACCAGAAAGTGTGGTTATGATATGACGTTTGATAAATTTATTAAACAGAATTTTGTTTTACAAGTAAGGCATAAGATTGATGTTGCTTGGTGTGTATCTAATGTCAAATTACATGATGGGCTGATTACATTTGATATGAATGTGTTCCGTTATAATTGTGGCGAAGACCAAAGATTAGCTAGACAAGTTGGTAAAATTCGAGCCACCATTGAATATAATCCTGATAAATTTACGATTGACGAAGAAACAAAACGAGCTATTATTGACACCGAGGATGATTTGGAATGGCTTAAACAGACAGAATTAGTAGATGTTAAAATTCTAAGAAAAAATTAAATAAACCCTATTGACAACCGCCTCAATCTATGATATAATCCAAATATCAAATGAAAGGGGCGGTTGTTATTATGACCACTGAAAAACTGTATAATGCAATCAAGACGTGGCGCGACTCTTGTAATGCTGAAGGGCTGACTAACACGGCGTTTGAGATGAATAAGGTGATGGAGCAACTTGAAGCCGATATGCGCCTTGCCGAAGCAAAGAAATCTGGAACTAAGTCGATTGTTACAGCGGCGAATCGGATTATCAAGAATGCACAAACGTGGAAAAAACCAATTCTTGAAGGTATGTTCACCAATCAGAACAAAGGCGGCTCGACCTTATATTGTGTATGTGATGGTTATGTAGCTGTTCGGTTCAAGGATAGGCCGCTCCTGCCTGAAATCAATAGTAAGTATCACGGACAAGAAATGAATCTTGATGGTATTGTTAAGAAGCCCGATGGGGGCAAGGAGATCGACATACCTGATATTGGCGAATTGAAGGTATATATCAAGACGCATAAGATCAAAAAGACAAAAACAACTAAGGCCGGATTTAAGCCGTACTTGCTTAATGAAGAAATTGGGCTTTTGGTCAATCCACAATATCTGTTGAACGTCATGGAGTGTCTGCCTGGCTGTAAGGCATATGCTACCAATGCTGTTAGTGGCGTGTATATGGAGGGTAAAAATGGCGACGGATTAGTATTGCCGGTGAGAAAGAATAAGTAAGGAGGAATAAAAATATGGAATATAATGTTGGCGATATTATCAAGCTGAAAAACGATGCTGGTGTGTTTAAAGTTAAAATTAAACGCAAAATTGAAACATCGGATGCAACACGTGGATTAAATGACCCGTATCTATATTGCAATGGATTCATGCGACTTGAAGTACATCATAAAGACTATGGCGAATATATCATTACAATGACAAGTCGTGAAGAATCAAGCGATACGGGTAAAATCATTGTATGTTGGCTTGATACCTGTAACGACGAGGTTGAATATTATCTTGGGCAGATTATTCAGTACGAAGAAAAAGAAGGCGTGTTCGAGCTGATGAAGTGATGAGTAAGAATTATACGATTCTTCACCTTCATTCCATGCTGTCTAACGGTGTAACTAATATTGATTCAGTCACACGGTACGACCAATATATAAATCGTGCCGCAGAGCTTGGCATGAAGGCTATTGCGTTCAGTGAACATGGGTCTGTTTTTCAGTGGGTTAAGAAAAAATTGTACGCCGAAGAAATGGGCTTAAAATTTATTGCAGCTGAAGAATTTTATCTAACTCAAACCCTATCAGAAAAAATTCGCGACAACTATCACTGTCTGCTTATCGCCAAGAATTATGATGGCGTACTAGAGCTAAACAAGTTGTCAACCAAATCATTCAATCGTGATGATAATTCATTCTACTATGTTCCGCGAATCACGATTGATGATGTGAAAAATACAAGCGACAATATTATCGTAAGCACGGCTTGCTTGGGCGGCGTTCTTAATAAAGCGCCAGATGATGTCAGATGGGATTTTTATCATTGGTTATATGAGCATAAAGATCGCTGTTTCCTTGAGATTCAGCCCCATCTTGACCCGGCTCAAAAGAGCTACAATAACACGCTATGGGCGCTATCCAAACAGAGCGGATTGCGGTTGTTGATGTGTACTGACACCCATGCGCTCAATTCTACTCATGTAGATGGGCGGCGCATTTTGCAGAAAGCCAAGAATATTCACTTCGATGGCGAAGACCGGTTTCACCTTGAGATGATGAACTACGATGAACTAGTTCAGCTATGCCGTATGCAAGATGCGCTTCCCATGGATGTGTATCTGGACGCTATCGAGATGACCAATACTGTGGCTGATATGGTTGAGCCGTTCGAGCTTGATTATAGCTATAAATATCCTCATCTATGGGGCGATGATAGCGAGGCTGTGCTTAGAGCTAAGATAGCAGATGGCATTAAATGGCGCGGCGTTGATAAACTATCTAATTATCAAGAATACCTAGACCGCATTGAATATGAAATGAAGGCGTACATTCATAACGGTGCTATTGACTTTATGCTGCTCATGGAAGATATTGTTGCTTGGTGTAGAACGCAAGATATTCAAATTGGATATGGGCGCGGCTCTTGCACCGGCAGTTTGATTGCTTACCTGCTTGGCATTACTGAGATGGATAGCATTAAGCATAAGCTTAATTTCGATCGCTTCATGAATGTCGAGCGCGTATCATTGTCTGATATTGACTCGGATATACCGCCTAACAGAATTGATGAAGTAAAGAATTATGTATTTAACAAGCATGGGTTGTATTGTGCTGATATTGTTACATTTAATACCATTGCTCTAAAGGGTGCTATTCGGGATGTTGGTAGGGCACTTGAAATGTCGCTTGATGAGGTGGGCGATATTTGCAATAAGGTTGAACAAGACGAGGCCGGATGCCGCGCCAAATACCCAGAGCTATTTAAGTATGTAGATATTGTTAATGGTTGTGTTGTATCGGTTGGCAACCATCCATCAGGAATGATTGTTGCGCCGCATAGCATTGATGACCGCATGGGGTTATTTACTACAACAACCGATACCGTGCCAATCAGCCAAATCAATATGAAAGAGGTTGATTTGCAGAATTATGTAAAGCTCGACTTGTTAAAGCTGATTACGATACAGATTATCAATGAGACGTGTAAGATGTGTGGAATTGAGCGCTTAACACCTGATAATATTGATGTTGCAGACAACGCCGTGTGGCGTTCTATCAGAGATGATACGACAGCAATATTTCAGTGGGAATCAGGCAGCGCAAGGCAGTATATAGCCAAGTTGCTATCAGATACAACCATTGCCAAGTTACGCAAGGTTCAGCCAGATATCGACTATATCACATTGTTGTCTATGGGTAACGGTGCGATTCGTCCTGCTGGCGCATCATACCGTGATGAGCTTGCCAATGGCGATGTTCGCACATATGACAATGAGGCTATTAACCGTTTCATGTCTGATACGTTCGGCTTTCTTATCTTCCAATGCCAGATTATCGGATTTTTGCATAAATACTGCGGTTATACTATGGGCGAGGCCGATGTGGTGCGCCGCCATTTCGCTAAGAAGACGGGTACAGATAAGGATATACCGCAAATTAAGGCTGGATTCGCTAAGACAATGGCTGAGCAATACGGCATGAGCCAAGAGCAATCTGATAAAACCATAGCGGATTTTATTCAGGTCATTGAGGATGCCAGCAATTACTTGTTCTCTCTCAACCATAGTCAGCCATATAGCTATGAGGGCTATGCAGAGGGATGGCTTAGATATTATTATCCGTTTCAGTTCTTGACAGTGTGCCTAAATGTCAATCAGGGCGACGATTCTGAGACATCGGCTCTGACCGCCTATGCTCATAAGATGGGCATTAAAATCAGGTCGCCGCGATTCCGTCATTCTCGCTCGGATTATTTTTGCGATACTGCTGAAAATGTAATCTATAAGGGGCTTGGCTCAATTAAGTATATGAGCGCAGATGTGGCTGAAGCTCTGTATGGTATGCGCGATATGCAGTTTAAGAATTTTATTGATGTGCTGTTTGCCATCCAGCAGCTTGAATCAAAGCCTGATTCGCGCCAACTTGATATTCTAGTCAAGATCGGCTACTTTGACGAATTTGGCCCACCCAAAGCACTATTGATTGGCATTGAGATTTTTAATAAATTTTCAAAATGCAAAACAATTAAACTTGACAAATGGCGCGAAATGGGGTATAATGTAGATATGCTTGCGCCCTATGCCGGTAAGATGACGGATAAGACGGCGAGCCAGCTTGATAATCGTGGTATTGTACTGGCCATCCTACGTTCAATGAAAATGCCAAAAACAACGATTATTGATAGGCTAAAATGGCAATCTGAGCTACTTGGCTATGTTGATACTTGTGACCCTAAATCGCCCATTACAGATTGGCTCGTGCTTGATGTTAAGACAACTAATTATGGCACGGTATATTGCCGCCTTTACAATATTAGTATCGGCGTTGAGCGTGAAATGCGAGCCAATCGTCAATTTTGGTCTAAAAATAAACTAGAGCGTGGCGATGCAATCAGAGCTGTAACACAAGAGAAGAATAAAATGAAAAAGGATGAAAATGGCGAATGGGTGAGAACTGGTGTGGTTTACACCGAATTGAAATGTTGGTCTAAAATTGAATGAAATTAAGGAGGATTAAGTAAGTAAAAGTATGGGTATCAGTGTGATGATTTTGGGTGCTAGTGGTAGTGGTAAATCTGCCTCTATGCGCAACTTTAGTGGTAACGATGTGGCGATTCTAAATGTTGCATCCAAGCCGCTCCCATTCCGCAACAAGAATGGACTAAAGATGGCCAATAAAGCCACATATGAAATGATTAAGGGTGCTGTATCAAGCAATCGCGCACCGAGCTACGTTATTGATGATGCACAGTACCTTATGGCGTTTGAGAGCTTTGCTAAAGCCAATGAAACAGGATACGGCAAGTTCACCGTAATGGCTAAGAATTATGAAGAAATGCTGCGTTATGTGCAGGAGGAAACTAGCTCAGATACAATCGTGTATGTTATGCAACATATCGAAACGGATGAAAATGGCAAGGTTAAGGCTAAGACGCTAGGCAAGATGCTAGATCAGCAGCTTACAGTAGAGGGGCTATTTACCATTGTCTTGCTTTGCGAGGCAGACGAAACCGGGCATCACTTTATCACTCAGTCCGATGGTACAAATCCGGCCAAGTCTCCTATGGGTATGTTTGATTCCGTAAAGATTGATAATGACCTAAAGATGGTTGATGATGCCATTAGAGACTATTATGGGTTGAAAAAGCCAAAGAATACAAGTAAGTCTACTACGGCAAAAGCCGAGTAAAATATAATTAACTGCAATGTAATGTGAGGTATGTAAAGTATGAGAAAGATTAACGATTTTGACAAGGTTCAGGAAAACGGCGGCTCTTTTAAGAGAATCCCCGATGGAGCATATATTGTCGGCATTAAGAAGGTGACAGACAATCCTGGTAAGAGCTATCTACGGCTCGAACTAGATGTGTGCAAGGGCGAGTATAAGAATTGGTATCAGAAGCTATATGATGCCGATAAGCGCGAAACAAAATACTGGCCTCGTGACGGCGTGCTAGTGCGTTCGTATTGTGAGAAAGCACTTCCGTTTTTTAAGGGGTTTATTACCGCTGTTACCAAGAGCAATAAGAATTTTGAATGGAATTGGGATGAACAGAAGCTAGTCAATAAGATGTTCGGAGTTGTTATCGCAACCGAAGAATATAGCCGGTCTAATGGCGGTGTTGGCAAGCGTCCGTATATTGCGTCTGTTCATAGCGTAGAGGCGATTGAAAAGGGAGACTATGAAATCCCTGAAATTAAGCGCCTTGACCTTACTAAAGTACAGCAGACAACCGCCAAACCCGCTCCTGTTACAGATCCGTTTGCAAATGATGCTCCTGCCGCAACTGAGCCAGCCCCTGATTATGATAACCCGTGGGGCGGCGATGATGAGAATAATCCATTCGCATAAAAATATTAAAGCCGGGGCTTGACAACTCCGGCTTTTTATTGTATAATAAAATCATCAAATGAACGGAGGATGTGCAATATGACTGTGTGGGACGTGTTTATGGGATTGCCGTATGGCATTCAAATGATGGTTGTTTATAAAGGGATTGTTGTTTGTAGAAATTTTGGAAAACTCAAAGGCGATAGATGGGGCTGGATTGATAATGTATCAGTTAAAGATGTATATCAGAACAACGGAATGGTGGTGTGCGAGATTTGAACGTTGGTATTATTGACGCTGAAATTATCGGGAAAGCCAAACATAGATTTCCAAATCTTGCTTGTATGAAAATATCATCGTGGTATAAGTTGCAAGGAGATAATGTTAAATTGTGTTTATCATATGAGGATATTGATAAATTTGATAAGGTTTTTATTTCTAAGGTTTTTGTTAAAACAGTCATTCCAGAGGAAGATAAATCAATAAAAAAAACCGAACTAAATTGTTCTGAATATTACGCCAATAATTCATTCCTAAAAAATTCCAAAATTGAATATGGTGGCACTGGTTTTTTTTATGAAAAAGCTCCAAGATTACCAGATGATATTGAGCACTGTATGCCAGATTATCATCTGTATGATGAATGGGTAAAGCAATGTATTGCAAACGGCGCAAATCCAAAAGAATTTTCTTATTATACAGATTATTCTATAGGATTTTTGACCAGAGGCTGTTTTCGTCAATGCCAATTTTGTGTTAATAAGATATACAATAAATGCTGCGCTCATTCCGTATTAGATGAATTTATGGACATATCGCGTCCCAAGCTGTGTTTTCTTGACGACAACTTTTTTGCTTGCCCAAATTGGCGCGAAATTATCAATGATGTTAAATCCATTGGTAAACGATTTCAATTTAAGCAAGGGCTTGACGAGCGTTTATTGACAAAAGAAAAAATAGATGAAATTCAATCATGGAAATATGATGGCGATCTAATCTTTGCTTTTGATAATATCGAGGATAAAGAACTGATTGAATCTAAGCTTGATTTGATATATTCAACTTACAAAAATTGGAAAAAGCAAATGAAATTTTATTGTTTCTGTGGATTTGACAGAAACGGGAAATATGACGCCTTATTTTGGCGCAAAGACATAATAGATTTGTTTGAGCGTGTTTTTATTTTGGCTAAATATTCTGCTTTCCCATACGTTATGCGGCATGAGAATTATAAAATGTCGCCATTTGTAGGGGTATATGATGCTATTGCAGCGTGGTGTAACCAACCATCATTCTTTAAAACGTTTACATTCGAAGAATTTTGTAAATGTAGGGGCATGAAGCCCGATGGATATAAAAAATATAAAAAAGATGTTGATGGATACCTAAAAGAATATAGCGAAAAATCAAAAGGTGCGCCATGGAGATATTATGATGATATGGTTGCAAAGATTGGTGACTCATGGCTTTTCCATATTACGCCCAAATCCCATGCAGAACTTGGACAGTGGGCTAAATAAATAATATTGTAAGGTAGGTGATAGCAATGATAAATCGGTTTCTTGGATGTGGCAATCTGCAAGAAATCCGCATCGACCTGTTCAAAACGCATATGCGTATCAAGCTGTCTATTGCTATCACCCCTACCAATATTATCACCTGTCAACAGACCATAAGTCGCAAATGGGGCGCACAGCAAATCCAGTCGTGGCTTGACATGATACCAGCCCTGCATCCGCGCATAGACGGTTATGTGTATGTCAATAATTCACATTATTATACAATGAAAAAATCTGATACACCAACTAGGCTATTAGTTAGTGGCAATGTCAACGAATGGAAAAAATCATTGTATTTTGATGCACAATATTGTCGCATAGCTGATGATAGTGCAGCTGATGGCATGAGCATAGAGATGGATGGGCAATGGGTCGATTCTGGCCGATTCTTGAATATATGCGGAGATTCGCCTAGGGTGTTTAGCATCCAGCGCCCAGACGGCTGTGATGACCGCATATGCCGATTACGGCTCAATTATGATGCAGGATATAGCATAGAGCAAAATCGAGTCATAACGCATGAGAGCGGCCTTAGTATAGTTGATTGTAAGGGGACAGATGTGGCTATGAGCCAAGAAGAAATTGATAAATGGATGCTAGAATATGAGATAATTTCAGGAGGTTGAAATGAATAATAAACGATTGCTTGTTTGTTGTGAAGAATCTCAGCGTGTATGTACGGCCTTTCGTGAACGTGGTTGGGAGGCGTATAGCTGTGACATTGAGCCATATTCTGGTGGTCATCCAGAATGGCATATCCAGCAGGATGTATTACCGCTAATCAATGGCGATTGTGAATTTGATACAGTTGATGGTGTGCATCGTGTCATCGATGGTGAATGGGATTTGTTGATTTGTCATCCACCTTGTACTTATCTGACAGTTGCTGGCAACCGGTGGTTTAATGTTAATAAATACGGCGAAAAAGCTATTAAACGAATGATAGACAGAGAAAAAGCGGTTGATTTCTTTATGCAGTTTATCAATGCGTCTTGTAATCACATTGCTGTAGAAAACCCGGTGGGGATTATGTCTAATCGGTATCGCAAACCAAATCAAATTATCCAACCTTATCAATTTGGCGATCACGCACGGAAAGCAACCTGTCTATGGCTAAAGGGTTTGCCAATCTTGAAACCCACCGACATAGTATCTCCGGGTGAAATTCTTGATGGTGGTTATAGCGTGGGCGCATCAGCAAATTGGGCGACAGACGATAATGGGAAGGTTTTAACCTGGAACGACCCAAGAACAGCAAAAGCCAGGAGTAAGACATTTATTGGAATTGCTAAAGCAATGTCAAATCAATGGGGAAATTTTATTGAAAATAATTCTTGACAAATAGAGGTTGATGTCATGGGTTTATAACAGCAATACATCCAAACAACACAGAGATGTTGCTTTTTATGACATTAAGCCAGATTTTAGACTGGCTATGAGAAGCGGCTATATCGGCTCAGGCTGGATTATAGTAACGGTGCGGTTGCTGATGGTGATATGGTCAAAGTCGAGCCGTATGGGTTAAGGATGGTGGGCTGTGCGCCATTGGATGAATATATAGATGATGAATAAATGAAAAATATTATGTTAGAATTGGAGACAATGAATAATGAAAGGTAGAGTTGAATATCTGGATTATAAGACCGCTGTTGATTTTCTGTTGCCTCGACATTATAGTGGGCGTGTGCCATCTATTTTTCGGGCGTTTGGTTGGTATATCGATGGCGAGTTGAAAGCGGTATGCTCGTTTGGCAAACCGGCTTCTCCCGCTCCGTGTAAAGGCGTATGCGGGGAAAAGTGGAAGGATAATACGTACGAGCTTAATCGCCTGTGTCGCACCGACGACCTCAATGAGCCGTTGTCTCAATTTGTATCGGCTTGTCTGAGGCGGCTTAGAGCTAATAACTGGATTATTATCTCATGGGCTGACACGGGTATGAATCATCATGGCTATATTTATCAGGCTTGCAACTTTATCTATACTGGTTGTAGCAAGAAGTGCACAGACCCGTGGAGCGATGATGGTAAACACGCGCGACACATTAAATGCGGAGAAGAAGAATATAGAGTAGTGCGATTTCCTAAACACAGGTATGTCTATTTCTGTACTCATAGCAAGTCAATTATGAAGCAATGAAAGGAGGCATTTAATTGGCCGATTCTGCCATACCCCAAAGGTGACAATAATGAAGATTATGAGCCTGGAACGCGAGAAGAAGTTGTGTTAATTAAGAAATAACCTCTTGACAAACCAAAACAATATATGCTATACTTGGATTATCAAAGAGATGGAGGTAAGGATTATGGTTTGGAAGGTATGGTTCTATAAAGACTGGATTGAGGACGCGATGTATGTGGCAGCAGATTCATTTGATGAAGCAATTGCATTGGCTCGTCAGTTTGACAATAGATATAGCGTGGCTCAGCCTGTAGGTAAAGCTAATGCCTAAGCCACCTACCATTAAATGCCGTCAATGCTGCAAACAGCAGCTCAAATCTGATGCAATCCAATTACCTAATAAATTCTGGTTCTGTTGCCAAGACTGCGCTGATAAATGGGTGGTTGGCCGTAAAAAGCAAGACAAACCAAAAGAGGATTATAGCCCATTGCGCAAGCTGACGGATTACGTGCAGACATATGCGCCTGATACTGAATGGGTCAAATTTGTACAGACGGTCAAGAAAATGCAGAGCGATTATGGGCTAACACCGCAAGCTATACATTATACTCTATGGTATATGCGCGAACATCTGCGGCTTGGCTTTGATGGGTCTGGTTTGCCACTAGTGCCGTATTATGCTGAAGCGGCTAAAAAATATTACAACTGGCGGCAAAAGATGCAACGGGTTGTTGCTGATTGGCGATTAGAGGATAAGGATGTTGAGATTGTTAGACAAGAAAAAGAGGAGGATGTGTTTGAATGAGACATAAAAAATATATAGTCATCTTTTTATTGTTTGTGATGTTGCTAACGCTTGTCGGATGTAAAGGAAAAATCACGTCTGGTGAAGTTGTTGATAAGGATTTTACACCTTCTCATATGCAAGTTATTTTAGTCCCTATTGTTCATACCAACGGCAAGACAACATATACCACTATGCGTCCGTTCTTCTATTATTATCCTGACACATGGACTGTGACAATCGTAGCATACGATAAGAACGGGAAACAAGAGTCTGCCACATATAGAGTGACAGAAAATGTATATGACGATGTTAGTGTTGGTGCTGAATTTGTATACGATAAAGAAATGGAACCAAGCGAACCAGAATATACGAGGGAGAGAGCAGATTGAATGAAGCATAAGATGATTGGCTGTTCTGAAGAATGTCTAAAATTTGCCTGTTGCGATTTCTGTATTTATGCCCATCATGAATTTTTCTTTGATAACAATGGTAAAATTGTCTGTGGTGGGCCGATTGGTTGTGGGCTGTATCAAGATGAGCGCCATCAAGACATTGCAGATGGTTGTGGTTGTTGTCCTGATTTTCATTGCTTTAGAGCTAACGAAGGCAATATGGTTGTAGAGGAGATTGACGATGATGAACTGGCGTAGTATGAGAATTAAGCCGTCTGTGTATGAGTGGGTGCTTGTATCGTTCGCTGGTGAAAACAGAGAAAGGTTGCCGGATGCTTGTATTGTTGGGGCGCTCTGGGAAACTGATGAAAGCGATTTAGCATGGTATGACGGCAACAGATTTTATACAATTCACGACACAGACTATTGGGCTTATATTGAGTTGCCGATTGAATTTCCGGAGGACTAATTATTGCTATATGATGCAAATTCAGCAAGATTGCTATTGGGCTGTTTACTAATCAAACCCTCGCTTGCCATCTCCGATAAATACCCCCTGTCTAAAGCCGATTTTGAGCCAACGCCATTTCATTTACGACTAGGGCAAGCGTGTGTTGCTCTTAGCCGTCGTGGAGCTGAGTCCATATCGAGCCTAGATATTTATATGCTATGTAAGAACAACAAGCAAGTAGAGGATATATTCAAGGCAAATCAACTCGATGATTTCATTGATACGGTCAAGCAGCTTGCTAATATCGGTAACCTTGACGTATATTATACTAATGTTCGCAGATGTACGTTGTTAAGAGCGTATAAGGCGGCTGGGTACAACGTAGACAAATTTGAGCAAGATGCCCAAGCATCCATTGAAGATATTGTACAGTGGTTTGACGCACAACAGATAGCTATCAAAAAGGCGTTTTATAAAGACAAGGATATTGATGAACTGAAGGCTGGTGATGGCTTTGAGGCAGTCAAAGAGGGCTTCAAGGCAGAGCCGCTATTTGGGGCTACAACATTTAGTGAATATCTAAACACAGCGGCTAGAGGCTGGATTCCGGGGCAGTTATCCATCTACTCAGTTGGCTCTGGTGTGGGCAAGTCGACCCTAGGTCTAGCCAATCTTGTATCGGTGTGTTGTCCTCGTATCTACGACCTAGAGGTTGGGCGGTATGTAGATAATCCATGTTATCAGCATAAGGCCGGTCTATATCTTCAATTTGAGATGGCTGGTGATACTGAGGTAACACCTAAAATCGTGGCTACAATTAGTGGCGTACCATGCTTTAGCATCCTAAATGGCCGCTATGAAGAAGGCGAAGAAGAACGGGTTGATGAGGCGATTAAGATTCTGCATGAATCTAATCTATACATCGTCACTATGCCTAATTATACAGTAGATTTGATTGAATCATATGTCAAGGATTATGTAGTGAACCGAGGGGTTGGCTATTTGTGTTACGATTATATAGTCGAATCGGCCTCAGTATCAAGTGATATTGCTAAGAAGAATGGCGTGGCTACACGGTCAGATCAGGTCTTATCAGGTATTGCAAGCAAGCTCAAGGATTTAGCTGTTGAATATAATATTGCCGTCCTTACATTTACTCAAGTTAATGCCAATGCTATGACGCAAGAAATTATGGATAGTGGTGTTGCGGCTGGTTCTAGGGCGATTCAGAATAAAGCCGATGTGGCTGGTGTTATTATGCCGTTGCGCCGTAAAGAACAGGACATAGCCGACATGGTGGCTGAAAAATATCCTGATAGAGTCAAGCCGAATCGTGTATTATCTGTCTACAAAATGCGCTTCTCATCGGTTGAGCAGGGCATTAAGATATATTTTAATCTCGATTTGAATACGGGTCGAACTAAGGATTGCTTTGTAACGAGCAAGTTTGACCAGCCCTATTCGCTCAGTAAGACAAGGTTGGTGTATGCGAAATGAGTCACTTGATTTGTTGTATTGTAGCTGCTATCAGCGGATTTACGATTGCTGGAATCAGCGAACTTGAACGTGGATACAAGAAGAATCATAGTTTTAGTATGTTGGCGACATTGTATAGTGCATATGTAACATTGGTGTTGTGTGTCGTGACTATTATTATTACACTGATGACAAAGTGAAATATGAATGAATTATTAAAACAAAAGAATAATGATGCTTGGCGCGAATTTTATCTGCGTAATCCTGATATATTTATTGAGGATTGGTTTAATATCAAATTGAAATGGTATCAAAAAATCGTTCTGAAACAGATGATGAGAGACAAGAAACTTGGCGATGTGTACGATTATGCTGTAAAAATTAGTGGGAGATATTCACGAAAATGACAGATAGAGTAAAAGAATTATGCTTATGCGCGAAAGATATTGCTGCAAATGCTGATAAGTTATTAGCAGATGTTCCATATTATCAAGACTGCGATATTGTCATTGGGTTGCATAATGACGAAGCGCCGTTTGTCAAGGTGGTACAGAGATATGTACCAGAGGAGGTTGTGAAGTGGTATAAGGAGAATGACCGATGAACGATAAACAAATCAAAGCGTTAAACGAGGTTATTGAAGCCGCTATTCAACACGGAGGTGATTATGGTGGGGCATACTATTGTTATGCCGGTGAACTTGCAGACGCTATGGACTTTCTTGTCGCCACTATAAACGACAGCGATTATTATTGGGAGTGGAAAAACGGGCGTGAGAAAATACCAGTTGTTGTTAAGAGAAAGCGTTGAAAATGATTGACATTGCCTCTCTCAAACTTCAATTAACCGAAGACCGCATTATTGAGCTGATGGATGCTCTTGGTGCGCCATTGATGAAAGCGGATGGCAATTATCTTGTATTCCCGTCTATCTGCCACCAGAGTGACCCATTAGCTCACTCCGCTAAGCTCTGGCTATACCTAGACTCCATGCAGTACAAATGTTGGAGTTGTGGCTTTTCAGGTGATACCATATCTCTAGTTCAGCACGTCAAACACCTTGACTTCAATCAAGCGATTACCTATATTTGCTCTACTCTACATTTGCAAGTCGGTCAAGTAGAGCAAAATGAGCAACTTGATAATTGGGCTGAGTTGCGTCGATTCCTACCCAATGCCGAGCCAGAGCCATGTAAGTTGGCCACATATGACCCAGCCGTCTTATCCCTATTTGACCACTTATACCCGCAAGATTGGCTAGATTATGGGATAACAAAAGATACACTTGATAAATTCGGCGTAGGTTGGTATGCACGGCAAGCGTGTATTTCCATACCTGTGGTGTTTAATGGGCAACTCGTAGGCGTGAGAGGACGATATACAAGAGAACATGATGTGGCTAAAGGCAAGTATAGGCCGATATGTACGCTTGATGGACAGGTGCTTAAATTCCCAAGCGGTGCTTGCTTTTATGGCTATGACCAGAATAGAGCCGCTATTGAAAAGTCACGCCAAGTGGTGCTATTTGAATCTGAAAAAAGTGTGCTAAAAGCGCCCGAATACGACCTACATAACAGCATAGCTGTCTTTGGCTCTAATATCAGCAAGCAGCATATCCAGTTATTGCTTGAGTTGGGCGTAAATGAGGTTGTATTGGCCATGGATAGCGATTATCATGTTGTGGGTGATGATGAGTTCGAATTCTTTGTGGTTAAGATGAAGAAATTGGCAGCTAAGTTGCGCAGTTATTTCAACGTTTCAATCGTCTATAACAATCAAGGCTATGATATGTATAAATGCAATATGATGGATATACCATATGAGCAAGCAATGAAATTATGGGAAAGTAGGGTGAAAGTATGAGAACACCATGTAAGTATGCGCATGAGATCACATATAACAGGTTTGTGAATGGCGAACTAAAAGATGTGACTGTTAATGAATGCTTTGCTGTGCCGGAGCCGTTTGAATGTGACGATGGATGCAAAGAATGTTGCACAAAGTATAAGTCTTTAGGGGATAATACAAAATTGTCTTGGATACCAACCCAATGTCTTGACGAGCAATATGGCTATGTATATAAATGCGCCAGATGTGGCGAAGAAATTATTGACACGTCCAACTATTGTCCTTGTTGTGGTTATGAATATGAGCCTTGGTACGGCATAACGTTTAATTAAATAATACTTGACAATCAACCTCCTTTGTGGTATAATCGCTATATCAACAATAAGGAGGTTGATTTTTATTATGATTGAATGGCATAAAGTAAAAGATGTATTGCCGCCATGTAGTAAATCGGTTCTTGTAGCTGGTTCAGAAACGGATGGCACATACCCAGAAGAATTTGTTCATCTGATGAAGATGTTTGTCAATCATTATTCATATGGTGACGAATATATGTGGCGATGTGTATGGGACGCAGATGTGTGTGAGGTCTATAAAGATGACCAATGGGCATATATTAACTTACCAGAGCCAGAAAAGGATGGTGGTTGAATGAAAACCCATCCACTACTAGATTCCCTTAATGAAGCCACATTTTTACGAGCATATTTACGTGCCTGTGGTATAGATGATGTTGATACCTATCTAAATCCAGAGAACATTGAATATCAGCGACCAGAGATGTATAAAAATATGGATGTGGCTGTTGATATGTTCAGTGGTAATACAGGCAGAATTGGCATTGTTGTGGATTAAGTAATCGGTAGTCCACATTAAAAGGCATAAACTGCGGGGAGTTCCTTAGAGCCTTAACAACCAAACGTATATAGGGATGTGTACGCGGCACTCAGTAACGGGAGTGGTATGGTAACATCGTTAAGGATTGGATAATCAAACGCATCGACATCACTAGAACAGTGGGACGTTCAACGACTATAACGCCTGAAAATTGTATAGTCTAAACCCAAGTTGTTGTTTGTTGATTTTAATGAAAGGAAGTATATATAATACCAAACTATAAAGCAAATTTTAATTACTTCGATGTCATTGATACGCCAGAGAAAGCATATTGGCCTGGATTCATTTGGGCTGATGGATATATTGCGAAAAGAGAAAGAGCTAAACCAAACGGCAAGGTGCGCATTGAATACAATCTCAAATTGGCTATCAAAGAAGAAGATGCTGGTCATATTCAAAAATTCCTAGACTGTATTGAAAGCGATTATCCCGTACATCTATACAAGACTACTGGGTTTGATCGTAGTGAAATTAAATATGAAGCACGAGCATTTGTCGCCAATGTACATATGTGTTTTTTGCTATATGAAGAGTACGGATTTATTCCAAGACGATACGACCCATCGAAGATGCTAGCGGTTGTCCTGAAAGAATTGGAGCGTTATTTTATCCTTGGCTTATTTGATGCAGACGGTAGTTTTACAGCGTACCATGGCGCATATGGCGATAAAATGAATGTAAGTTTTGGCGGTAGCGTTGAGCTACTAAGATTTATTGAAAATCATCTGGTTGAAAATGGCGTAATCTTTAAAGCAGACACAGAATCAGGTGAACGCAAGGTGTCAATCAGACATGAAGGCAGAGATGGGGTATGGCGCTCGTTGAGATTCTCTGGCAAGCGCCAAGGCATGAAAATTGTAAACTATCTATATCAAGACACATCAATTTATCTCGATAGAAAATATCAAAAATATCTAAATTTACCATATCACGAATAAATAAAACAACAAACAACAACTTGTTAAAGTATGCCGAAAGGCAGGGTATTATTGTCCGATTGTGATGGCTTCTGCTCAGCTGCTATTGCTTATATGCTATGTAAAGAGCATCATCCAGATACAGAGCCAATCGTTTTTGTTCACACCGGCAAGCAACATGGAGCTACTGACCTATTGCCCGATATTCTTGCCGCAAATATCAATCTACTCATCATTCCTGATGCTGGGTCAAGTGAGATTGACGCTTGTAGAGAACTATATGAGCATGATATTAAGGTCATTGTTTTAGACCATCATATCATTGAACAAGAGAACAAATACGCAGTTGTAGTTAATCCATATAATAGCCTTGTTGTTAATCCAATGCCGAATGACTTGCTTGAACGTGTAGAATATGTATATGCTGGGATTGGCGTAGATGCTAGATATACTTATAATACAGACATTAGTGGTACAGGTGTTGTAGAAAAATTTGCTTGTGCGCTTGGCTCGACCCAATCTTTCAAAGACCTAGTAGCAGTTAGCCTAATCTCTGATATTTGCAGCTTGCGTTCACCTGAGAATCGCAAATATATATACGATGGCCTGACTAATCCAACCAATCCATTTATCAAATACTGCCTAGAGCATTGTTGTAATCGCGGTGTTAACCCAGAGGGTGTGGCATTTGGGATTGCGCCTCTTGCCAATGCGTTGGCTCGTAGCGATGACCAATCTACTAAGCGGCTATTCTTTAATGCGCTGATCGGCAAGATTGAGCCAGAGGCCGCTGTGAAGGCTATGAAAGCCGTTAAGTCAAAGCAGGATTATCAGGTTAAAAAGGTTGTAGACAAGCTGTCGGATGGGCTTGACACGTCTCATAAGGTTATTATTGGCTTTGGCGAACCTGAGAATAAATCCTATTTAGGGCTTGTAGCCAATAAATTCTGCGGCAAGTATGGCAAGCCCACGTTCATGCTGAGAGAACTGAATAGCACAACATGGTCTGGCTCGATGCGCAGCCCTATTGATTTGCTTGATGTTATCAATAAGTCTGGGATAGCTAAATGCCAAGGTCACTCTGCCGCTTGTGGCGTGGTTGTCAAGAAAAGCCAGCTCAAGCGATTTGCCAAATTCCTTGATGGGCTTGATATTGACATTGAACCAGAGATTGATGTGGCGGCTCAAATCGAGCCTAACGATATTACACGCAATCTGGCGCAACTGTGTGTAGATAATGCCATCTTGTGGAGTAAGGGTGTGCCCAAGCCACTATTTCATTGTACTTTAACAACTCCACAGATTTATGTATATCGTAATCGCTCAACTACCGTCAAGCTGGTTCAGGACGGCGTTGAGTTCATTAAATTCTTTGTTAGCAATGAAGAAGCAAGTCAGTTTGAGGCGGCACAGGGCAAATCCATAGAGGTTGTGGTATCTCTTGGATTGAATGAATATAATGGGCAAATTAAGCCGCAAGCCATTATTGAGCGATATGAAATTGTAGATAAGAAAGACCCGGAGTTTAATTTTGACGATATTTTCAAGTAAAGGAGCAACAGTATGAGCAGAGCAGAAAGAAATCGCCGCAAGAAGATTGAGCGCCCACTAAAATATGCGCCTATTCATTGTCCGAATTGCGGACTAGTCGTAGATGAAAAATATATTGTTGATATTAACTCGACTTGTCCTATTTGTGGTAAAGAGCTATTTGGCGCACTAAAAGAAATGATGAAAAATAATTAAATAACCTATTGACAACCTCCTGTTCATGTGATATACTTAGAGTACAAATTGATAATGAACAGGAGGTTATTTTAATGTAAGGCGTACTAACCTACACAGCATGGCTAGATGCTGTATGCGACATCTGTAAAAGCTTGTTGAAAGCAACTGTGAGCATAACAGGTAACAATGAATTTAGGGTCGTATCTACAAAATATCGTTGGATTACATTCATTGATTGTGCTGGATTTGAAGCAATGTACAATGAGGGCTGGGAACCAGCATTTGGTGCAACTAAGCTGATGGAAACGATTATTGATAGGTGGAAGCAACTGATTGTTGAGGAGAATAACTGATGCAGTACATGGGCGGTAAGAGCCGCATTTCTAAACAAATTTCGGAGGTATTGAATAATGCGTTATATGGGCGGAAAGAGCCGAATCAGCAAGCAGATCGCGAATGTGCTGAACGGCGCAATGAGAGAGAGAGAGAGAGAGAGAGAGGGTATTCGTAAGCCTGTTCTGTGGCTCATGCGCCATTGAGTCAAAGGTACAAGCAGACGTTAAAATCCTCAATGACAAGCACTCCTATCTCATTGCTATGTGGCAAGCGTTACAGAATGGCTGGACGCCACCTGACGTAGTGACCAAAGAGGAATATTATCGCGTTAAGGCTAATATGGACGAGAATCCTGCTTTGGCTGGTTTTGTCGGATTTGGTTGCTCATTCGGTGGCAAATGGTGGGGTGGATTGGCAAGCAATAAAAAGGGCGACAATTATTGCGCACGAGCCGAACGTAGCCTACTCAAAGACCTGTCTGGTCTACAAGCCGCAACATTCACTTGTCTTGACTATAAAAATGTAGAAATCCCTTATGGCGCGGTTGTATATGCTGACCCACCTTATGCAAACACTACGGGCTATACGTTGGGCAAATTCGACACGGATGAATTTTGGGATTATATGCGCCAGCTATCCAAGCGATGTGACGTATATATCAGTGAGGAATCCGCACCCGATGATTTTGAATGCGTGTGGTCACAAGAATTAACGAGAACGCTTGACTATAATAAATCAAACCAACCCAAAAAAGTAGAAAAATTATTTAAGTATAAAGGTTAAATATTATGCCAAAAGCAAAATTGCTCCCACAGCGATTCTTATACCGTGACACCAAGACCGATTTTGCCATCTTGTCATGCAAGCTGGTCAATCCTGTTGACGGTATAGAGACGCATCCCGTTTATCACAACCTAACATTGAAAGGCGCAAATATAGCCAACTTTGAGCTGAATCGCCGCATTGACTGCATCATTGAGCCAATCATTGACGAGGAGCATCCATATAGCTATAAATTTATCAGTTTTGGCTCGTTTGAAGCAAAGGGTGGCAAATTCAAGTTGACAGAGAAACAGGAGCTACAGGCTCTACGCAGCTTGATGACGAATAGGCAGGCCGAATCATGCCATGCCGCCTATCCTCATTTTGTCAGTATGGTGCTAAATGGCGAACAGGCGCAAATCGACCCAAGCAAAATCAAATATGTGAAGAACGTGCTGTTGAGCCGCTATATTGCCAAAATTAAGTCAATCAATAACCGTATTGCATTCATGGAAGAAGCGGCTAAGTGGTCTATTGAATCCGATGAGAACCTGAACAAAATTGCGGCGCGATACGGAAATATTGATGAGTTCAAAGAGGACATAGAGCAGAACCCATATAACGTGCTGATAAACGTGCTTGATTGGGGCTGGACAAGGGCTGATAAGGCGGTAATGAAATATGCGCCATCTCTTGCTTGTTCATTAAATAGAGCCGAAGCCGCCTGTATCTATCTACTCAAGCGAAATGAGGATGATGGCAACACGCGAATCGGCGCATCTGAGCTATTTGACCAGTTCGTGTCGCTATGCCCTGAATCGGTTAGTTATATTTATGAGGCAGTCACTACATCGTCTAAAATCTACTATGAGCCAGAGCGCAAGTATGTAAGCCGCAAATCGACCTATATGGCTGAATGTCATGTAGCTGAGGTCGTGAAGAAAAAAATAGCCAATCCACATTATTATCTTATGGATTGGCAGAAGTTTACAAGTGTAGACGGCTTAGAGCTGACAGATGAACAGGCACAGATTCTTGAGATGGCTTGTAAGCAGGACGTGATGATGTTGACGGGGAGCGCCGGTTCGGGCAAGAGCGCCGTAACCAAAGCTATCATCGAAATGCTAGAAGATAATAATTATAGCTATACGTTGCTTGGTCCAACTGGTATAAGTGTAAAGCGGCTTAGAGAGGCAACGAGTCGTGAAGCCAGCACCATTCATATGTTCTTGTTGAGTGAGGCAATGACGGGCGATTATGTGTTGGTTGACGAGTCGGGCATGGTGGCAGTTGACCTGTTATCCGCTCTGTTCAATCGGCTCAATGATGATACCAAACTTATCTTTATTGCTGACCCATCTCAGCTTGCTTCTATCTCATGTGGCAATGTGGTGCGCGACCTGCTTGATAGCGGCATCGTGCCTGTATGCAACTTGACCAAGGTGTTCAGATACAACACATCTGGCATCATAACCATTGCTACTGATGTAAGAAATGGCGATAGTAGCCATCTGACTGATACTTTCACGGATTACAAGTTTGTTGAAATTGATACATTGCCAATCAAGCAAATTGAGCGAAAATATGCGGCTCTGTTGGCTAGTGGCTATGGGCAGGACGATATATTGATTCTGTCGCCATTCAATAAGGGGCAATGCGGCTCATTGGTTATCAACAATTACATCCAAGATAAATTCAACCAAAATCCTGCTACAGACGTTGGTTGGACAATGAATGGCGTAGAAGTCAAGTTCCGCGTTGGCGATAAGGTCATCAATAAAAAGAATGAATACCGTATGCCGCTTGTCGATAGGGATGCTACGGCGCTTGTAGCTAATGGCGACATGGGGCGCATCGTGGATATTGAGCCTGATGATAAGATGCCGCAGATGGTCGTACATTTTGATTGCGGTGATTGCCTGGTTGATAAGGCGCATATCAGTAGAATGTTGCTAGGATATTGTATCAGCACACATAGCAGCCAGGGCTGTCAAGCAAAGGCGGTGATTGTGGTGGTAGATAGAAGCCATATGCGGCTTATTTCGCGTAACCTGCTATACACTGGGGTGTCAAGGGCGCAAGAGCGGCTAGTAGTAATTGGCGATATGGAGGCGATTGAGGCAGGACTAAATGTGCAGGAAGAAAAATGTAGGAATACGTGGTTGAGAGAGGTGTTAAAGGATGGCGTTGATTAAATGAATTATGAATTTCATGTAGGGGATTATGTTAAGACAAGAGCTGGATATATTGGGTATATTGATAATGTCTCCGACTTGGGAGATGGAAACATTGTAGTTCGTGTACGTTGCGAAGATGAAGACCTTGTGCCCTTTAGAGTTAATGACTTAAATGTCGCAAATAATTTTCTTCGTATCGGCGTATATGATTTTACTAAGAAAGAAAAGAAGAAGATTGAGCCGATTGCAAAGCCGCATTGGAACATCCCAATTCAGGACATTCTTAGTAAAATCAACGAGCTTGTTGATGCTGTAAATTTACTGCTTGACAAATCAACCAAATCGTGATAATATAGATGACAGGGAGGTAGTATGAAAGTAAAGGATGTTTATGGCGAAATATATTCCTGCATAATGAAATCCCCGGACTATATTTTAGACCAATTTGTCCGTATCCGCATTGGAAACCAACTCTACGACATTGACAAAATCGATACAGTAATTGACATGGACACCAATAAACAAAATATTGTTATTCATGTTAAGGATAAATAAGGAGGATGATATATTGTTTGTAACTAAGCGCGATGGCAGAAAGGATAATTTTGATAGTAGCAAAATTGCTAATGCTATTATCAGAGCGTTTAACAGCGTATATTCAAACAATTTGACAGATGAAATGACATCGTTTGCTTGGCGCGTCGCCAACGATGTGGCAGATAAGGGTGATGATACGTCAGTCGAAGAAATTCAGAATATCGTTGTTAAAAAGCTAATGACAAGCAAATACAAAGAGGTGGCCACTGCTTATGTAGAGTATCGTCATTTGCATCAGATGGCTCGAAGCCAGTATGCCGCTCTTATGGATGCTGTTGGCGAAAAACTATCAGGTAAGAATATTGAGAACCAGAACGCCAATGTAGACGAACACAGTTTTGGTGGCCGTATCGGAGAAGCGACTAGAATTGTCACCAAGCAGTTTGCTCTTGAATATCTAATCTCTCCAATGGCACGAGCCAACCATGAAAACAATGAAATCTATATCCACGACCTAGACAACTATGCCGTTGGCAATCATAATTGTTTGTCTATCCCATTTGATGATTTGCTTGCTAATGGATTTAATACGCGCCAGACGGATGTACGCCCTGCACAGAGCATTAACACGGCATTCCAGCTTGTGGCAGTCATTTTCCAGCTTCAGTCGCTTCAGCAGTTTGGTGGCGTTAGTGCTACCCATCTTGACTGGACTATGGTACCTTACGTAAGAAAGAGTTTTTATAAACATTTCAAAGATGGAATGTATTATATTGAGAATGTAGAATATTCTGAGAAACCAGATTTTGACGCAAGCGGTTATTCATTCGATTATTACAAGCGACTTGATACGGATGGTCGAGCCTATGAGTATGCTATGGATATGACCACTAAAGAGTGTTATCAAGCCGTTGAGGGTATGTATCATAACCTTAATACGCTACAGTCAAGAAGTGGTAATCAGCTAAAAAGGATGGCTGGCTAACAAGTAATTGTTAGTACCAATCCGGGCAAAATCGGTGAAACCTAAATTGTAAATAAATTGTAAACAATCTTAATGTCGTATTTACTTCTATAAAGAATTGTGGTATAATTAAGATATAAGGAGGCGCTAACATGGCACGAAAAATTATATCACAAGAATTAAAGGATAAAATTATAGAAGAATATAAGTCGAAACCAATGTCGTTAGAAACGCTTGAGGCGAGATATGACCTAAGTCACCCAACAATCTCGAAGATATTATCTGGAATACCCAAATATGCGAAAGCGACAATTTACAACCCAGAACTAAAAGAGGATTTCTTTGAAAATATAGATTGCGAAGAAAAAGCATATTTTCTTGGGTTGCTTATTGCAGATGGGAATGTATTTATTGATGACAAAGATAACCGCCAAGCGTCAATCTCAATAACGCTTGATTCGGGCGATGAGTATTTACTTGAAACATTCAGAGCGCTACTCAAAACTAATACATCAATTACTCATGATGGACGAGGCTGTTCCCAAATTGCGATAAGAAGCAATAAAATGGCACAAAGTCTTGAAAAATATGGCGTTGTACCAAGAAAAAGTTTTGATACATATTTGCCTCGAATTAGCGACGATTTAATGCCTCATTTGCTTAGGGGGATTTTAGATGGTGATGGTAGCATCAAAGCAAAACAAACCAATATTAGAGGTCGCTATGCACACGCTATTAGTTATTGCGGTACACACCGTCTAATGTGTGATATTGCTGATTGGTGTATTGCTAATAATATAAAAAATCCGATTGTTTACGATTACAAAAATAGATGCTTGAGTGAACTTAAATTGCAAAGCGTTGACTCGATGTATAAATTTGGCGAGATGCTATATATCAATGCCACAATTTATATGAAGCGCAAGAAAGACGCTTACGATAAATTTAAGCAACATTACAATCTATAATTTACAACATGGCAACGCCGAGGTAACTAGCCAGATAACGCAAGGCTGGCTAGTACCGTAGAGCGTAGGCGGTGAATAAATATAATCCGCCCAAGAGTGTCCGCCCCTATTATACAATAGGGTGAAAACGTACGCCGAACTTATAGGAAACTATAAGAACTATGGGATAAAAAGCTCATAGGATAACAAATTGACCCTTCACATCAATCAACTACGGCACTTGTACTCTACCTGAAGGACGGCTTGTTACTAAAGCACTACTGGATATATCTATCAATGGCATTGGCAAGCTCCATCGTACCAGCATCTTCCCATGTGGCATCTTCCAGTGTATGAACGGCGTGAATCGTCATCCGGGCGAACCGAATTACGACCTGTTCCGACTTGCTCTTGAATCAACATCTCTGCGCCTGTATCCCAACTATGCTAATGTAGACTGGTCAAATAATGCTGGATATGATATCAATGACCCTCGCACATATTTCAGTACAATGGGTTGCCGCACTGCTAATGGTATGGACGTCAATGGCTTTAGGCAGATGAAGGATGGACGCGGCAATATTTGTCCTGTGACGATTATTATGCCAACTCTGGCTATGGAAGCCATCGATGGCAAAACAATGCCTAAATATCTTAGCAAAAAAGATTGCATTGATGCTAGAATCGATTCGTTTATGACGCTTCTCGACCAGAAAATCCACGAAGCCAAGGATATGCTACTAGAGCGATTTGAATGGATTTGCTCTCAGCCACCAGAAGCCGCTAAGTTTATGTATGAGAATAACGTCATGTCTGGCTATGTTCCAGAAGAAGGCATTCGTTCGGCTCTAAAGCACGGCACTATTGTTATCGGTCAAATTGGTCTTGCTGAGACGCTACAGATTCTAATCGGTTGTGACCACACCAAGCCAGAAGGAATGGAACTAGCCAAGCGTATCGAACAACTGTTCAAGACAAGATGCGCCGAGTTCAAGGAGCAATGCCAGCTTAATTTTGGTGTGTATATGACACCTAGATTTTCTTGGGTGGCGTAGGTGCGAGCCTACGAAAAATAAACCTCATTAAACGGGCAAGCGTAATAAGCTGATAAGAGAGGCTAAACCAATAATGGCAAGCTAATCCCGTAGGATGAAAATGTTATCATAAATTTACAATTTGTTCACAATATAGCATAAGTTTTGTGGTATAATTAACCCACAAAAAGAAGGAGGGTCTAGTTATGGCACAAAGAAAACTAGAGAACAAATTGATTAAAAAGAGCGATATATCTGAAGAGTTAAGAAAAATTGAAGATAGCGAAAACGCCTATGTTTCGCCATTCGGCAACGTTTATTTTGACTATGGCAGTGATATGATGTATCCAGCAAGAACGTTTATCAACAAACATAACGGATATGTTTATGTCAACTATAAATCGTCAACCGGAAACATGATTCAGCGTCGAGTGCATAGATTAGTAGCAACGGCCTATCTTCCCAATCCGAATAATCTTCCGGTTGTTTGTCATAAAGATAATAATAAATCAAATCCATCATTGTCAAACCTTAAATGGGGAACAAATTCATCAAATACCAAAGAAGCATTTGATGACGGATTGGCAGCAAACGCTAAAAGCTGGGAAGATTCTCAAAGCAAGCCCGTTTGTTGTTTTGCAAAAGACGGAGAATTTATTTGTTGCTATGGTTCTGTTTCAGAAGCGTCAAGAGAAACTGGCATCACAAAGACAGGCATTATTCATCAATGCGAAAACAAACCAACGAAACGGCTTAGAAAAAATTTTATCTTTAGATATAAGAACGATTTTAATGATAATGTTTTCGTTCTCTAACGACTATCGAAAGCATAAGACAAAGAAATATTGTCCCAACAAGCAAGTAGAGTAGGAGCGATCCGAAAGATGAGGGGTCTGCATGATGGTTGCAGTTATGCAGACCAAAATATAGTCTAATCCCCTGTGCCTAAATATCGGGAAACCGAGGGTATAAATGGCAGAAAATCTTTGCTACACCTCAATGCAAAAATTTAAGGCAAAATATGGCGTAATTCCAAATGTATCCGATAAAGAATTTTTCACAAACTCCATGCACGTTCCCGTATGGGTAAATGTAACGCCATTTGAGAAGATTGACATCGAATCACAACTAACAGGTTATAGCAATGCTGGTTGTATTACATATGTAGAACTAGACGCTGCGGCTAAGTATAATATTGATGCGCTAGAAGGCATCGTCAACTATGCGATGGATAAAGATGTCCCATATTTTGCAATCAACGTACCAAATGACCAGTGTATGAATTGTGGGTATTGTGACCAAATGGACGATATTTGTCCAATGTGCAATAGTAGAGATATTAAGCGACTACGCAGAGTCACGGGGTTAACCATTGGTTGTAAGCCCCTAAATTGTCGTAAATCTGTATAAATTACAGAGTTCCTTTAATTGGACTGCTTGCGCGGTCAGAAATCAAATAATTATTAAAGGGGTATCAAGAGATGAATAATTCAAACCTTGAGTTCAGAAAAATTAAATCATTAAAATATTTATATGAAATCAATGAAAATGGCACAATTTTCCGCAATGTCAAATCTAAGAAACAGTTAAAAATCAAGCTCGACTACCACCACTCTAAGAATGGATATTATGTTTCCTTTGTGCATCTTGGCGGTCGTAGTAAAGGCAATAAAATTGTTCGTTGTATGATACATAGAATTGTGGCGGAATGTTGGCTTGGTGATTGCCCCGAAGGAATGGAGGTCGACCATATCGACCGTAATAGCCATAACAACGATTGGCGCAACCTTAGATATGTTACCAAGAGCGAACAAATGAAAAATCGTGACCATACAAATATTAGCAAAACCGGCTCGAAAAATCTTGAAGAAGCGCGTCGAGCTAGGGCTAAAGCTGTCAAAATTATTGGGCGAGGAGAAGAAAAAATTTTTGATAGCAAAGCTAATTGCTCAAGATATCTAGCTAATGTTTATGACAAGACATTCCCTCAAATTGCTTGGAAGGTCAGAGAAGAACGTAAACACATATATGATTATGATTTGATTTATCTGAATGCAGAGACTAGACACGGCAACTCCAAGGAGTAAGGAATAGTCCGCGAGAGCGATTTAACTAATGATTACAAAACCGCATTCAACAAGGGCAAACAGCAAGAGGTTGAAATGCGAGTAAAACACGAAAAATTTAGCAAGGAGGATTAACCAAATGACAGAACCTCGTATCAATTTCTATAAGAATCGACTAGGTGATGAGGACTGGATTTGCTCATGCGATGAGCTAGACCTCATGTCCGAACCAAACAAGGGCGACCTAGTGTGGCTACCCCTAGATGGCGATGATGAAGACCGCGAGATGTATGTAATCATGCAGAAATACATCTCAGGTGATGAAATTGCCTATTTCTGCAAGCCATATAATTGGGAGGATTGAGATGAAGTACTTACTAAGATTTTTTATCAACTATGCAAATTGTTGCAAAACAAAGCATCAATATGAATACACTCATACTGCTAAGATGCTAGTGCCGCGTATTGGCGAACGCGCCTGGTTACCAACAGAAGATGGGCTAGGCGCTAGATATCTAGTACGCAATGTCGAATATGACCTGTATGACAGTGGGGCAACAGGATTTGTCGACGTATACGTCATTCGAGATGATGAAACGGACAGTGAGGAGGACTACTAATTGCCAAGTGTATCTAATGTTCGTGTATATGGACTAGATGAGGCGATTAGAGCAGCTAAGTATCCAAAGGCGGTTGAGCTTGACGGCTTGACCGCCGAGCTTACTAAGAGTATTAAGGCTTGCTTGAATTGTCCAACCGGAGAAGGGCATGATAATGCTCTAAACGGCATCATTGTTCAATTTGACCTCACATTCAGTCAGAAGGCATGGCCAGAATTGCAAAGATATCACTTCTTTGACTTTGTATCCTCTTGCTCTACAATGCACAAACTGCAAAACATGAAACCCAGAATGCAATGCAACCGCTATGTTGACCCAAGAGCCATTGATGTGTTGAATGAAAAGATTGATGAATATAACCGTCTACTCAAAGTACGCAAAGAGGGGATTGCTGTATCAGACAATACACTGAAAGAAGCACGACTTGAGATGTTGTATAATATCCCTAGCGGATTTGAGCTTACAGCCGCAATGACCACCAATTATCGTCAGCTTAAAACTGTATATCAGCAGAGACGGCATCACGCGCTTCCTGACTGGCAGATGTTTTGTGATTTTTGCGAAGGTTTGCCTCAATTCCTAGAACTAACACAGAGAGGATATGAACCAAATGAAAATTAAAGCCAAGCGCCTAACCGATACTGCCATCCTGCCCACTTATGGTAGTGAATGCGCAGCTTGTTGCGATTTATATGCAGATTTAAGCGACCATTGTATCACGCTTAATCCAGATGTAGAAGTGCGCAATATCAGCGGCAATGAAAACGGCCTGATTAAGCGTGTCGGCATTGCGCCCCATAGCACCATCAAAATTCCTACTGGATGGGCATTTCAGCCACCTGAAGGATATATGTTACAAATTCTACAGCGGTCTGGTCTAGCAAGCAAAGGGCTAATCCCGATTGGTGGTATTGTAGATAATGATTACAATTCTGAGATCATTGTGATTCTACTTAATACTAGCGATGATTATATTTTCGTAAATAACAGAGATAGAGTAGCACAAATGGCAGTTAGAAAATATTATCAAGCCGACTTTGAGCTAGTTGATGAGCTAGATGAAACAGAGCGTGGGGCAAATGGATTTGGGTCTAGTGGCGCATGATTCTACCACGACTATGTATCAATGGTAGTAGATACCGTGTAGAGCTGTATTACCCTGAAGACCAAGCTAATCCCATTGCCATCATGTCCGGCTCGGCTCGTTCGTCATGCGACCTATTTGCCAATATGTTATATATGGCATTAGAGAACTATGATGACGGCTATGACGTAGGCTACAACGACGCGATTGAGGACATGGAAGAAGGGGGTGAATTTGGTGTGGAAATTTAGACCAATCGGCAAATATTATGAGCTACTAATTGATGGCGACAGTATATATCTATGCCGCGAGCAAGATACAATTATTCAAGCAGTGGTTGAGAACTTATGCAATCTGCACAATACTGAAGTTGCTAAGTATGAGTATGTAGACACTACTATTGCTGATTGTGACGCGGCGTATTTGAACGGGCTTGAAGACGGTAGAGATGAAACAAACCAAGAGCGATATGATGCAGGGTATAAAGACGGACATAGACGTGGTGTTGCTGATGCGCTAGGCAGGGATGAGATAAAGTAAAAAAATAGGGAACATGGTAGACATAATAATCTATTCCATGTTCCCTATAAATTTATATATTGTTAGGTTGTCACTTCTGTCGCTGTTAATGCTCCCGTATCGTCTACGGTTACTTTATATCTCTTAGTTGAACCTTCTGTAGTAGATTTCAGTTGAAGTTCAGTCATAATGATTGGAATGTAGAATTTGCCGATATTTTCATTTGCGCCAAAGCAATCTTTTTTTACATCGGATTTACCAGAACACAAAATTAGCTTTTTATCAGGAACGTCAGTATCGCTTGTTGGTGTCTCAGACCACTGTCCGACCATGACGGCATTATTGTTGATATCAGAGGTATTTACAAGCCATTCGCCAACGGCGGCACTGCCACTCCCATAAATTTTATTTTGACCACCTATAGCCCAAGAGCCAAGACTGTAGGTTTGATTGTTACTTCCAAATGTAAATCCATAATCCCATCCACTATCGTAAGAAATGTTACGATAGCCGATGTTATTCGGAATAACTACATCAAGATATTTATTGTTGATTTTAACTGGTTGGGACTGATATCCAGTTAACCACGTTTCGATAGAAGTTTCCTCACTATAATAGCAAACAGTGGTATACGAACCACCGCCAAGATACGTTAGCCAACCAATACAAAATGGATAATCGGCTAACGCAACATCCCCAATATAATAAAATTCGCCCGCTATTTCGTCAACCTCTTTATGAATTGGAACGTTATAGTATGAGATATCATCAAATCTAACTCCAATAGTATGATGTCCACTTTCGTATGTTGTCCTTAATAAATTATTAAATTCACTGGGGCAACTACCTCGATATATATTGTCACTTTGTTGTCGATTAAAAACAATAGTTTTTATTATTTGTGTACGAACATAATCATCATATCCGCCCGGCCTATTTTTGATATAATCACTAGCCGTTTCATCATTTTGACTCCAATCAGGAGTAGTAACATCTCCGCCTCCCACACTGACAGTTCTAGTAATGGGGTCGACGGTTAGTCCGTCACCAGCATAGAATGCGCCGCCCGGCACTTTAATTTTATCAGCCATAATATAACCTCCTTATATATTAAGTACCACTTGCTTCTTCAAGCACAACATTAAGTGTCTGGTCGCCAGTGTTGTATACGTTGTCATTGTAACTGTCATAACCCTTAGCTGTAACCGTTACAGTATACTTGTCGCCAATGCCCTTTAGCAGATACTGATTAGTAGTGCCGCTAATAGGATTAACAGAACCGTCATCGCCAGCAACAGCAATAGTGAGCATTTCAGTATCAGATGGTGTCACATTGACAGTCAGCACAAAGCCGTCCTGTAGCTCAATAGCACCATTTACAATCTTGAAGAATCGGCCATCAAGACCAACACCACAATTACCCCTACCGACAACAGGCGTACCAACTTCCTCGCCTTCACTATTGTGTAGAGTAATAAGCTTAGCGCCGCCAACCGCAGCCACGGCAAATAGTGCGCCATCCCATAGTTGGCCACAAGTAGAAACCACCTTAGATTTATCAACACTGGTAGCCGCCGCATCACAGATAACGCCATTGATTAGTTTGAGGGATGCACCGAGTTTGATGCCTCCGCAAAAATTAGCCATGTTCTATCCCCCATCTTCTATTATGTTTTTGTCACCCATGCAAGAGCGCCGTCAACAACACCTAGTACCTTTCCATTATCATCAGCAGTAAAGGCTGGGACGGCGATAGCGGTAGAGGCTAGAGCACCCACGTCAGATGCTGTCAATGTAATGTCAGCCGATAGAGCCTTGCCGTTCACCTTGCGTGTGGTTGGAACCTTGCCATCAAGAGCGGTTTTGGTTGCCGTAGAGACAGGTTTGTTTACATCGGATGTATTGTCTACATTACCAAGTCCAACGTCGCCCTTTACAAGTGTCACATTTGCGGAAAGTGCATGACCCGCCACTGTTCTTGTAGTAGGTACAGCGCCAACATCGCTTGCAGACAAGGTGATAGCACCAGTCTTCGTGTTAACAGACTGCACGGGCGCTCCGCTTGTTGTAATAAACTTGGAATCGTTGGTTAATTCGCTAACCTTAGTAGGAATAGCGCTTGTTTTCGCATAGCCAGTGAGCGCAGAATTTGTAATAAATCCGTTGTCGTTCTGTAGTTCACTTGTCTTGGTTGGGATAACGGTTGTATCATCGAGCGCTCCAATATCGGATGCGCTTAGTACGACTGCGCCAGTTTTACCATTGACAGAGGTAACGTCTCCACCACTACCAGACTTGGTGTTAAGCACGGGTCTACCTAATTCATCCTTAGTATATTCAAACTGATCTGCATTAAGTAAGCATCCACCATCATTTGCTCTAATTGTTGCCATATATAATCATTCCTTTCATTATTTATGTATTAAATAGCCGAACCAGCACCTAAAGCAACAATGTATACGTCTAGGTCTGTTGTCGCAGAAGTATTGTTAATATAAATGCTATTATCCACAGCGCCCTTTGCCAATGTCCATTCCTTCAGCTCGCTCACATTGGCGATATTAACAGTAGAGCCACATACGTATGCGATAGCAAGCCCGCTATGCACAGCGTCGCAAGCCGTTAGCATATATACGCCGTTTGGCAACGTAGTAATAGCGCCCGTGTTCTTGCCCTGCCGCACCATCTTCTTTGTTGCTGTCTCATCTTTTACCTCTTGTGTAAGATAAGCTAAATTAACAGCATGATTGGGAGCTGTGGGCGTGCCGACGTTGATTGGGCGATATGTAGACTGACTATCAGGTGCTAATACAGCCGCTTCGTTATTAGTGGTGCTTGTAATGCGAACGCCATTAGTGCCAGCAGTATGGACGATATTGCCAATATATAATGGATATTGGTCAGCAGTCGATATTTCCTGAACATCGGTAATGCTATTGGCCGCCATGCTGAGATTGCCGTCCATTGTGCCACCTGTCAGCTGTAAATACTCAGCCGCTTGGTCGACATCTGACCATTCGTCATTAACTGGGTCAGCAGTATGGAAATAATTGACGGCCCGAGTATGGACTAATTGCCCATTCGTAGCAACCTGTGTATATCCAAATGTAAAGCCAGCGTCGCCATTTTCTTTTACCTCTGCGTTCATAAGTGGTAGGCGCGTATCACCATTACCAATAGATACAGCGATATTCTCTTTGGCATCAAATGCGGTCTTAATTTCGACCCATGTCTTATTGGCGGTATATGTGCCATCTTGATGGTCAGTCAGGATGATAATGAAATCCTCGGATGCCAATGCTTGCCAATGAGTAACCGAGCCGTCGTTAGCCAGAAAATGGCCAGCCGTCTCAGAGGTGATAGGTGGTAAGCCCGTGTCAACAGCCGTAGTATCGTCGGGTTGTTCTACCCATTCGCCAGATGCGCCATTATAGATATACCACTTAGCTGTATCAATCTCATAGAATTTATCTGCATTGACCGCATCAATGGTTGTCTTGTTATCTGTGCTCAAGCCACAATATTCAGTATATCTTAGCGCGTCATAATATGAGGGTCTAGTTAGCGTAATCATACTTTGCCCTCCATCCATCGATTATTTTCGGCATCATAACGATATGTACGCCCCGTATCTAGCTCATGATATGTCGCGCCATTCTCTACATTGCTTGGTTTTGTATCAATAGAGCGCCCTGTAAACTCGGGCGCTCTCGGATTATTATAATTTGCTGGACGATATAATGTAATTATATAATCATCCCTTCTTTATGAATAATTATCTGTATCTTCATTCTTTTTAGCAAAGACGCGCTTAAAGGCTAGTAAGAGCAATTCGCCGCCAAATGCCGCTCCTGCAAAAACAAGCACGTCGCTGAGGTCACAGCCGCTTATTTCGCCCCATTTGATGACGGCATATGTTTTGAGGGCAATCGCCCATAACGCAGTCAAAGAAATAGCACGCACACAGTAAATTACCAATGTCCGCGCCATCTCTGATTTGCGCCATTTTTTCTTATAGCTAAGACGCATCATTTCTTATCAACATTCACCTTATTGGTCAGCTTGACCAGTTCATCAATCATTTCACTAAGCGCCTGAGTATCTAGTGGATAGCTGATATATTCAGCACTAGTCTGCACCATGGCCATAACCCATTCTTTACGGGTCGCGCCATCCGTGAATTTTTCCTCAGCCTGTGCAATGAGCTTCATAACGAGGTCAAGTAGTGCCGCCCAATTCTTTTCCTGCGTTGCCTTCTTGACATACTGCACTAGCTTTAACGCAAGAGGAATACAAGTTGCTAGTCCACTGAGTAGTGCTACGATGAGTGATACAATTTGTTCTGTAGTCATGTTATATATTCTCCTTCCTATTCTCTATTACTTCTTATGATTAAGAACCGCAATATTACCCTTATTTGATACGTCTAAGTCTAGCGCCTTAGCAATATCTCTAATCTTGATATAATTAGTGCCGTTCTTGAGGATGCGTTCAACCTCAATATCCTTGCCGTCAACAATCATCTTTGCCTTCGTGACCACTTCATCAACCCCCTCTAGCAATTTCTTAAATTCTGCCCATTTCTTTTCGTCAATCAATGGAGCTGGACAATTTTTGAGACTTATGTCGTAATGTCGAATAGCCGTCTTTGCGCCGGGCAGCTTCTTAATAAGCATCTGATAAAGCCGCGCCGCATTTTTCATCGTCGCCTCCGGGATATAGTACTTGCCGGAAGCGTCCGTGTGGCTGACCATCTCGATGGAAACCGTGTTGTAGTTGTTGTAGACCTTGCCATATTTGCCGCTCTGGCCGTCGCCCACGGCCCACGCCACCACATCCAGCGGTACACATTCATAAGCAATATTTTTTTCATCAACAACATAATGTGCTGATGCCGCTCTGCCATCTGAACCACGGGCAAAATAGCGGGCATTACCTAGAGCTGTGGCCGTTGAGCCAGTATTGGCCGTGTAGTGAAACACGATTGCCTTAATTGCTGATAGTGGCCGCTTGCCGCCTATCCTTGTCGCTCTAATCGATGTATTGATTGTTAATTTTTTTGCCATATATTACACCTCATTATATTTTTACCGGATTTCCGCTATATCCAATAATACTTACCCCAGTATATGCTCCGCCTATACTTAAAGTTTTGATGTCACCGGAATCATTCAAAGTAATATTGCTTATTGTAAGGAATGTGCCGCTTAGAGATATGGAAATTGTCTGAAGAAGCCCCGGAAAGGCGCCGTTTCCACCATACATTATAGCCTCTCCTCCAGCATTTATAGTAGAAGATATCGGAGTCCCAAGATAGTCGGATATTGTATTTGTAAATATCAAATGGCATTGAGATAATATATCGTTTCTTGATGTATATGAACTTCCCGGCCCGCAAATTATGTATATTGATGTAATCATCGACATGTTTGTAATAGTTGACGGAAGTTGTATTGTTATAGATGTTCCAACTGTTGTATCTGTAATACTTCCAGAAACAAGCATTGGATATGCGGCATTGCCACTTACTCCATATATTTTCTTTCCTTTAACAATATTATCAGCCGTTAAATTCGCATCTTTACCAAAAGCAACACTACTCAACCCATTGTATCCACTGTCAGGACTAACAGAATATGGTACACTGGTAGGCGTGATGCTTTTACTCTGCAATTTCATAGGATTAACTGTAACACTACTAAAGCCAATACTACTGCTACTTGGTGTAATAATCTGTGATGATGTTGATGGATTAACAGTGCGCGTTTCTAGTGGTGTTGCGTCAATATCAACCTTACTCAATCCATCATATCCTTCATCAGGTAAAATAATCTGTTGCGATTCCGATGGGATTGCCTGCTTTGACTGTAAGACAGGCTGACCACCACCAGACAAATTAAAAATAGCCATTATTTGATTCCTTTCTCAATCCACTATACTATCGGCATAGTCATCAAAAATTGTATTATTGATAATCGTCTGTAATTCTTTTGTTATCGGCTTGTTTGCAATTTCTTTGACAGAATTATCAAATAGGACAATCTCTGATTTGATATTATTTAGCAACCCAAATGTATCATCATATGATACATCTCGTTTGAATACACTACATAATGTTTCTCTCCATTCACCGCTTGCTCTCATACAATCTGTCAATATCGCGCCATTAAGATATTGATGCAGTATTTCACCATAACACAAAGCATAAACAACACGCTTCTTTGCTATCTTAAAAAATATCTCAAAGTTATTATAAACATATTCAACATAGCGATATATCGTATTGAACATTGCGCGGCGATTCTCTAATACAAACCCATCTCGATTGGCAATAATCCATCGCGTAAAATATCCATCAGTCATAAATTTGTATGGGTACAAAAATTGATACATATGAATATATCCGTCATCAAGAGATGTTAATTGATTGAAGAAATTTTGTGATTCACGATATATCGTATTATATTGTCCCTTTGTTCGCATCTGATATTTTGGGTAGTTGCTAATTATCAATAAATCTGTATCAGACCTGTCTTGTTCTGTCCCCAAACATCTACTGCCGCCAATAACAGCAAACATATCATTACTGCGCTGGTAAAGCATATACATTTACAGTCCCTTCATAATAAACAGATTGACTAGTTTCTGTTAGAGTCCAATTTATAGTAACCTGCGTATCTCCAACCGTTGTAGAAATAGTTGTGTTTGAAATGGTCCATCCGCTTGAAGCTTCACACATGCCAAAATAATATGAATTATCAGAATATCTGAAAGCAAACGCGCCGTAATTTTTATCAATGTTTGCTGTAGCATATAAATTCCTATATCTTGAATCGTTAGAGTAATCATCTTTTGATATGGTAAATGATATAACACCATCGGTTATTGCGTATTGCCCGATATGAACACCATCAATTCCACTACCGCCACCAGTTTGAATATCATTGATAGCTGTTACAAATCCATCTGGATACACAAGAGTGTCGGATGTGCCGCCTTTAGACCGAATAGCATTAGCTACTTTCGTCAAATCTGTATCGTTTGTCAAATATTCAGTCGCCATTAAAAACTACTCCCATTCGCATTAGAGATTGATTGCGCCGACCATGCACCAGACACAACCCTCAAAAATTTTCCATTATCAGACGCGCTTACTGTTGGTAATTCTTTTGGGTGCACATGGTCTCCTCTAGCATATGCCTCAGATGTCCCGGTGGCGGCTACACCTGCCGCTTTTGGTGTCGTACTTGATGCCGATGAAATTTTCTGATTCCACATTTCAACTGTCCATACATCATCAGAATCACACGTCACGCCAACAGAGTAAATGTTATCCGTATTGTACGGTATGCTATATGTAGCCGAAAAATACATCGACTCTCCACCATCTTGATAAACAAGTGAAAGAACATATGCATCTACAAACACACGAATCATCTTCCCTTGCTGATAAGCACGCCAAGCCTCAGCAAATGTTTTATCGGCGGTTGTTTCTTTTGGAGAGCTGATACCGCCTGATGGAGTTTCGACAACAACATCAAAAAATTCTATTCCAGTTCCGCCTTCTGACGGATTTGTATATAACCTACCACTTGCATCAACGCCAACAGATTGTGTCATGGTAGAAGTTTTTGCTATTGGTTTAACGCCGCCAATGGTAGCAGACGTTGCGATTGGAATCTCTGTTATAAACCCACTATCGTTGGTCAAGTCGCTGGTTTTTATTGGGATTTCCGTTGTGTTAGGTAGCGCACCAACATCAGATGCTGTTAGAGTAATATTTGTGGCAAGACTTTTCCCATTAACCGTTCTGCTTGCATCTACCAGATATTCAAGACCAGAACGCCACGAATCGTTTACACATGCCAGTCTTTGCACCGTGGTATATCCATTGATTGATGCAAAATATAATATTTTTGATGCTTCCACAATTGCAACGAGGTCGTAAACAATCCCGCTTGTCGCGCCTTTCGCCTGAATAACGCATCCAGCTTTATACGCTGCATCAATTTCGTCAAATGTTTTATCGGCCTTACTTCCAGTAACAGTTACAACCATGGCTTGTTTAGGGACATCACTGGCTGTAATATAATCGCTGTCATTAGTCAATTGACTCGTCTTTGTTGGTATGACAGTTGTACTTGGCAACGCTCCTACGTCATTGGCGGTTAGCACAACATCGCCAGTTTTGCCATTGACAGAATTTACAGCACCAGTGCCGCCCCCGCCACCATTGCTTTCGCCAGTAATTATAAACGCCCTGCTCATATCATTCTGCGGAACAAATACTCTGTATACACTTCCTGTTGTTGGGACAGTTCCATAATATTGCACATCATTTACTTTCCCATTGATTTTTACAGACGCTATTTTTTGCGCCGTATCTGTAGAGACTACAACGCACCCATATATTTTTGTTGATACGTCAATCGCCTTTTGAACCAAAACGCTCATAGCATCCAAAAAATCTCGCTCTGGGCTATATTTTGGTGTATTCAATTTTACACCACCTTACAGAAGTAAAATATTTACAGTAATTTCATTTGCTGGGATTTTTGAGCAAGTAAATGTTAATGCGCCATCTTCTTGTGTTGAACAATATACGCCGCTATTGCCATATACAACAAATGATGAGGGTGCTGGGGACACGATAATGTCGTCATCTGCCGAGATAATTGATGATGTTACCCTTTGCGTTTTATTGCTAGACCACCCTGCCACAGTTAATTTCACACTTGTGGGAAATGCCGATTTTGGTAGCAATGTGTCATAATCTGTGCCATTATAATGTTGCATTGTATCTCTATATGTTGATGCCATAATTAGTCACTCCTTTGCTCTGTGATATTAACCGTATTAGCGAACGTGTTATTTGTTATCACAGTATTGGTCGTTGCATTAAATGTTTTTGTCTGATTTGACCATACCGTAGAGGTAGACGCTGTTCCGTCTTTGTATATAATGCTATATCTGCCACCTCTTGGAAAATGTATCTTCAATGCCACCTGTTCACCAGATTGTACCTCATAGACGGCATCCAAACCTCTAACAACACCGTAATCACCAATCTCTATATTTGTCATATTGGCAAGATCGTTGATATAAACATCATTTTTGATATTTATTGAATATGATAACTGTTTTGTATTTTTCAACCAACATTCACCTTGTTTAATACCAGATGGGGCAGATTCGCCCACATACATTACATTTTTACTCCATGTTGAATTTTTACCCTGATTCTGCAATCTTGTCAATTCTGTGGTAATTGTATTAAACATCTCCGCGTCAATTCTCTTATTATCTAATTGCGCGTTAGCTAATAATGTTTTGGCCGATTCATATTGTCCCGATTCCATATATTCTCGATATTGCTTCCATAGCGCTGAATCGGCAATATGAATATCTTGATATTTCATCATATATTAGCCACCTAGCTTTCTATCTAGCTTAAACCAAAAGTCGCCCGTAGATTGACCAGCTGGCTTAGTGGCTGATACAACATATCCATTACTAAATTTCTCAGCATAAAATTGCTGTAACGCCACGCTAGTGTCTGTAATAGTATTGAGCAAATCAGCGCGAATCAACTTTTTATCAGCATTGGCAATTTGTCCAAGAATGATAGCCGCGCCACCCACATTGCCAATTTCCATTGCATCCTGATATTGCTGAACAAGCGCCGCGTCTGTTGCTGTCATATCTTGCATCGTTGGAAACGATTGAATTTCGTTGGGAAATAATGTTGACATAATATCTCTCCTTATTAAATATTTGGATATAGAGGATAATATGTTATAGCATTGATGCTCTGTGTCCCATCTATACCATAATCTGTTGAAATCGATTTAATTATATATTGCGCCGCGTTTTCCTGGCTTTTGCCTCTAATAGCATGCGAAATCAGCACATTAACATCTAGCCATGGGTTTGGTATACTAGTCAATGTAATGCTATCTTGTAGGCGCGTCCTCTTCCACAATTCATACTTGGCTCGTTCAAGCGCCAACTTATCAGATGTAATATTCTCATATTCACCGCCATACAGCACATGACGAATCCGGCCAATCGAGCCATTTACATAAAATGGGCTATCGGGGTTATCATCGTATGCAATACCTACTGGTTGCTGATGCCCTAGTAAATACCAGCCTTGATTATAGTATGCCACATAGTATGTGTCATTAGCCATAGTGGTAATGGCTGTATCTGTGCCATATTCATATAGAGTCGATGCGGTCAGACTGTTCATCTTTAAGCCGATGCTGCCCGTTGCGCTAATATCACCCGTGCTCGGTGTTGTAAATCCAACAATCGTGCCATCCGTCAATGCTGTTGGGTAATCGGCTACAGTAAGGCTCAGGGTCGAGCCGCTATACGTCGTGTTGGTACTGAAATAATCTGGATCTAATGTGCGGCCATACACCTCAATATAATTCTTGACGCTCTCAAAATCGTTGTTGATAGATTCATCGATAAGCAAATTAGGCCAGATTGTATCATCAATTACCACGGGTTCGCCGCTACCAGTTGGAATGGGCTGGTACACGAATACGCCATCAGTATCAAAGAACGCCTCATATCGCGGCAGGATGTCCCTAAGCTGGGTTATAATGTTCCACACTGTACCACCCTGTGCAATCTCTATATCGTTTGGTACAGCAATAATATTGCCGTCAACATCAGTGCATTCGCTAATTAAATATTTTGTAAATCCTGCCAATTCAAGCGCGGCAATCATTGCTTGGCGCACATTTGAGCCAGCCGCAATCTTGGTTGGGATGCCCTCTAGCTCACCATTTCTTAGGCCGGTCAGCTTAGATGCCAAATCAAGTCCGGCCAATGACAGCTCATGCGTTGTTGCATTATATCGCCAGCTTGGCGCATTGATTAGAAAAATGCCCTGATTATACCACTGGATATTGCCCGTATAGATATTCTCATATCCAATCCATGGACGGCAAAATTTGTCTAGGTATATTTTATTGCCCGCCTTGACATCAAACGACGCATCAGTCACAACAAACGTCAAATTGCAACTGCGTCGCAAATCCGACTCTGAATCAATATTTACGCTCATAGCCGTCAGGTTGCCGCTGATTTCATCCACCACGTCATAGTGGAAATTCAGGATTTCTAGCTTGATATATTTTGTTATAATCTGTTGAGAGAGGATATTATAGTCATCCTGCCCTACATTGATAGGCATAGGTAAATCTCTCCCTTCACATATTAGCTCTTGCCGACAATAGCGCCAGCCGCATACAGGTCATCAATATTATCAGGGTCGCCCACCTGTGTCCATTCAGCCGTTGCGTTCATAACGCCCATACCATATCCCTTAGAATAAGAGACAGACGGATTGCCAGTAATCATGACCAGCCATTCATTAGCTTGCCAATCCTTGACGATTTTGGGCTTTCTGTTTGTCAGCATCTTGAATAGCGCCTCTCGTTCTTCCACGTTCTTAAATCGGTCAATCTGGCGCGTATCATCATAAGTCTCAGGTAACACCATGCCGCTCAATGAACCGCGCTGATAGCCAAGTAAGCCATTGCTGACAACAACTGGATATTTGCGCCCATACGGCTCATATGTGCCAACCTGCTGCACCATCTCTGTATCGCCATAGCTCACGCCATAATAGAATTTATAGATAGTGTCAATATCACAGATAAATACGCCCTTAAACTTAGAGTCAACCTCTTTAATCGTGTAGCCGCCCTCTTGGTTGCCCGCTACCGGCACATAAGCGTATTCATATGTTGTGTTGTTCAGGTTGAGATTATCAGTAAACGCAAACGACAAATCCTCATCACTGGTAATCGGCACTTCTTTAATTGTCGCCCATTGATATGTACCCTTGACGCGCCGTTTGATGCGCACTAGGGTCGTCTCTTTGGAAATATCACCAATATTACCGCCTGAGATATTATCT
>ERZ808266.36-NODE-36-length-55624-cov-3.942558_pt1 | contig 55624 bp, 40 predicted proteins | sample MGYA00521278_ERZ808266 | MGnify/ENA primary metagenome ERZ808266 (study PRJEB31516, sample SAMN03275591) | gut metagenome | biome: mammalia-associated habitat; material: feces | host: Papio cynocephalus | place: Kenya | collected 2012-08-02 ... | reverse complement strand
GGCATGCGTCATCGCCCAATACACATCCTCTCCTTTCTCGTTGAGCACGGTATTAGTGAAGTTGTCATATTCGTCGATGATTAGATATTGCCTGATTCGCAGTGTCTTTGCCTTAATATTAATAAGGTTCAACTTGTTCGTTGCCCTCTGAGTAGAATGCACTTTGCTGACAAAATCTTCGCCATAAGAGGTACTATAAACATCTACATAATTGTCGAGCATAGCACCACAGTAAGCGTCAAAATTTTCCGCCAAGTGTTCGATATCACCTCCTACCTGTGAGAAGTCGAGATGCAACACCTGGTATTTGCCCTGCAAAGACGTAGGCTGTTTGCCTATCCACAAATCGCCAAACCAATCTTGGAACTTATCCTTGGTACTGCAGTCATAGTAAGCATGAAGCATACCAATGAATACACTCTTGCCAAAACGGCGAGGGCGAATAAAGATAAGGTTGCGAGCCTCCTTCTCCAACTCTGGTATATACATTGTCTTATCGACATAATATATGTTCTGCTCCACGATGGTGAGAAAATCCTGCACACCGTATGGCAATTCTTTCACGTTCTGCTCCATATCATTCTATCTTTGTTTCTAAATTGCAAATGCAAAGATACGACAAATATTTAAGATAACAAGTTTTTTAACAAGAAAAAGGCAAAGTTACCCTATAATACGCTCCATCATTTTCGTATGTATCACCATTAACCAATCACCTATTATTACAAAATCAACATAGGTGTGTCTCCGTTAGACAATGTTGTAGGTACATATTTTAAATGTATTAGTATTGTTTTTTCAAATTTGATGTCACTGGTGTCACACCATAGGGTAACAGACTGTCAATCAATAAAATAAGGTGTAACAGCAATTAATATTTTGCTGTCACTTGATGTCACTTGCTGTCACACCTATTTTCGCTTTACAAGGGGCTACGTTATTTTCTAACCACCTTATACTCAGCACAAAATCGAGTTTTCTTATTTTCCAATCCATCAATATTCTTGAATTCCCTACCCAAATTACTAAGACCCGAAACTTGCAACGAAGAGCCAATTTTTTGCTTCAAAACATTAAAAATGAAGGCGGCAGATACATATTCGCCCTTTTCTACATCAGCAGTAGGTTCAAAAACTTCCCAAAAACATTGTTTTGCGACGGAAATTGGTGACAGTTTGCTTACTGTCGTCCTTAGCGATGCGCTCCAAGAGTCGCTCGATAATTTTCATGCTGACGCACAACTTGTTTTGCTTATTGCATCTTGCTATCGTTACCTTCATCGTATTGATAATTAGACAATTAGACGTTTATTTCGCTATTAAGGCGCTTTGCCCAGACTTGCCCGAGCCGCCGGGCACTTTTGCCCAGCGGCTGGAGGACTTTTGCCCAAGGTCGTTGGGCAAAAGTCCTCATAGCCTCGGGCAAAATTGCTTAACCATTCGGTTACAATTCCTTGTAGGTAGAAACAAGTCACCATAAGCCTTGGTTTCATTTCTTAAGAGTCTTATTCTATTTGCTGGGAACCTTTCTCTATCTGCTAGAAGCCTACTTCCCCGGTGTATCTATCAAACTTCAAGTTTTGGTATCCACGCTGCTGACACCTTCTCTAGTTGTCATTTACGAATATATAATCGTTTTCATTATTTTTCTAATTTAAAAGGCATGCCCATTACTATCAACAAGCATGCCTTACTTTATTTACTCAGATACAAAATACAATCCCCAAACATTTGGATATTCATTCAATATATTAAAGAATGCCAAAGTTTGCTTATTTAGTAATTTATCTACATTATCTGTAAACTTTCCATGTACAAACAAGTCCATGGCATTCGCATTATATGGACTATTCAGCATAATAGCCAACTTACCATCCACATCATAAGTAGCTCTCAATATATACTTATCTTCCGATTCGTATTTAGTGAACAGAGTTTCTACATCAGAATTATCAGCATTCAAGAACTTTGCGATAAAAGACTCAGCCTGCGCTTTCGTAAATTCCAATATCATGTCATGATTTTGGTTCGTAAGCCAATACTTTATTGTCATCAGATTAGAAGTCACTGTTTCACCTTTATTATTACTCAACATATCTATTGACAACTTACCATCATTAGAGAATGTCAACATTGCCGCAGAATCTGTTTTTGCATAAAGACTTGTCATACCAGACAATGTACTTTCTGCAAGTTGTGAATAAGCATATTCCACGCCGTCTATTGTCATAAATCTAGCATCGCCACTCTTTATGATAGTACAACCTTTCTTAAAATTAAAAGTAAAAGGTTGCTTTAGTAAATCATCCTTAACCACATTATACACCACTTTCAATTTGAAGTAATGACCTACAACAGACCTTGATGGGAAATAGACACCACTCACTGTCATGTCGTAATCAGAGTTTTCCACCTTTCCCTGATACTGGATTTCATCTCTCTGAGGAAGAACATCCACAACCAACTGGATATTATCATCTGATGAAGGAACGATACCCGAGATGGTCATTTTCATCTTGGTGGAATCACCTTCTATTGCCTCAAACTTAGCTTTCACATCATCCTTACGAGGAGATGTCACACCGTTCCAAATAAAACTATAATTGGATGCTACAAGTTCTTGGTTCAACATCACCTTGCTGCTCATCACTCCTGTGTTATCATCATCAGAGCAAGATGCTAAAGCTACGACTGCCAAAAGAACCAATACATATTTTTTAAAAAAAATAGATGCTTTCATAATCTTTGTTGTTAATGGATTGGCTAAGGATTTTCTCCTTAGCCAATCCTATTTTTTACTTAGGAATCACTAGTCCAAAATTACCAACCTGGATTCTGCTCCCACTTCTCTCCATACTTCTCGTGCTTCTGCATCACGTCGGTAGGGATTGGGAAGAGATACATCTTGTCGTCCCACTGGCGCTGTACGGTCTCACGAGTATAGGTGAGCGAACCATCCTCGTTCTTGGTAATCTTCATCTCCTGGATGTTCTTGAAGAACTTGTCTGCCTCTTTCCAACGGCGAACATCCCAGAAACGATGACCCTCGAAAGCCAACTCTACCATACGCTCGTTCTGATACTTAGCCCAGAACTCATCGTTGCTCAATGACTCAGGGAAGTCTGGCATACCGGCACGCTCGCGAATTTTATCCACAGCCTGGTCGGCAGACATTGGGAGGTCGGCGCTAGTAGCTGTAGCACTACCCAAATATTTAAACACGGCCTCAGCATAGTTGAGATAGAACTCGCCCAAGCGATAAGTTACGTAGGTATGATAGTCGCCCTGAAGCTTGGTCTTGGAAGTCAAGTCGATGTCGCCATGGAGCAACTTCTTGAGATAGTAACCTGTAGGTGTAGCACCTACCAATGGTTCTGCGTTGACACCACCATAATAAGTCTGCAACTTTGCCTTCTTATAGTTGGTAGCAGTAGGCCAAACATCACCGTTCTTGGCAATGGTCAACTCAAGGCGAGGGTCACGACCTGCGTATGGATTCTGCTCGTCATAGCCACTGCCAGCCTCGTTGATGCCCTTGCCAGTAGCCTTCATCTCGTAAGCATCTACGAGATTTTGAGATGGGCAGTTGATACCAGAAGCAGAATAGTTGCCCTTGGATTTATCAATTCCGAATGGATAGTTGTAGCTTTCCACCATGTTGTCCTTAGGGTCGGTAGAGGAAATCTTGGTACCATAGATACGGCGACCGAAGATAATCTCGCACTTCTTGTCGGCATCCTTGTAGTTAGTGGTTGCCCAAAGATCCTCATACTTGGCAGCCAACTTCATGCCTCTAGCCTTGCAGGCATCAAGCAACTCCTTGGTGTAAAGGGCTGCCTTGTGGTAACGCTCCTTGTCGCCTGAAGGATTGAAGAGAGGGCTAGCCCAATAGAGGGCGGCACGTGCCTTCAATGCCAATACGGTGAGGTTGTTAGCACGACCATCCTCGGCAGTGCTCAAAGCCATGCTTCCTAAGTCGGAGTAGTCCTTGATGATGCTGTCCTTCACTGCATCGCACTCATCGAAGATATACTGGAAGATCTCGTCGGATGACTTGCGAGGCTGATTGTTCACATCAGCCGCAGCCATATCTGCATCGATGATTGGCACACCACCATACTGACGAACCAAATTGAAGTAGAAGTAAGCACGCCAGAAGCGAGCCTCCCACTTGTAGTTCTCGTAGCGATACATCTGCTGCTGATAGTCGGCATTCAGCTCGAAGTCCTCGAACTTCAGGTCTTGGAAGTCCTTCAATACCACATTGCAGGTTCTGATACCCTTATACATGTTAGTCCAGAGAGAACCCTGTGCGTTGGATGGACTCCAACTGCCATTGTAGAAGGTCTCAATGCTACCACCTGTTACAGAATAAACACTCTCGTCGGTGGCAGAGGCTAGCATGGCTCCGCCAAAGTTCTGACCGTAGTCGTAGTCGGCGTAATTGTAGATGTCGGTCATAAAGCCACCCACCTTCTCGAAAGTCTGGATGATGTAAGCCTTATCCTTGGTCACCGTCTCGCTGTAGTCCATTTTGTCGCTGCACGCAGACAATGCCAAGAGTCCAAACAGACCATATATGATTTTATTTGTTTTCATTTTCTTTCTTCTTTTAAGATGATTAGAATGTTACTGACAAACCTGCCACGATGCTGCGGTTCAGAGGATTGGTTGCGCTATATACCTCTGGGTCCGACTCGTCGAGATGGTCGAAGCTGAACAAATCGACACCACGCACATACAACTTGGCTGCATTCAAAACCTTGGTCTTGGCGAGCAAAGCCTTAGGGAAGTTGTAATATACCTCGATGTTGCGAAGCTTGAAGAACGAGCGGTCGAACATCCAGAGGGTGTTGGTATTGTAGTTGTTGGCATTGCTTGTTGAGCTTAATGCTGGGAACTTGGCTGTAGCGGCTGTCTCTGGAGTCCAGCGGTTGTCGTAGTAGTACTGCGAGATAGTAGTGTTACCTACCAATGGCTTATACATACTCTTGGTGGTCAAGACTCCACTGTAGCGACCAGTGCCCTGGAACATGGCGTCCAGTCCGAGACCCTTCCACTCCACGCCGAGGTGGATGTTGTAGTAAATCTCAGGAGCCACGGTAGAATAACCGATGGCTGTCTTGTCGTTGGTATCTATCTGTCCGTCGCCATTCACATCCTCATACTTGATGTCGCCAGGACGAGGGGTGCTACCCAAGAGCTGTGGCTTGGAAGCGTCGATGTCTGCCTGATCCTTGAAGAAGCCGATGGCCTTGTAACCATAGAGCTGACTTACACGATGACCAGTGGTACGCAAGTTGTCGTAGAGCACAGGAGCCTCGTCCTGCTCCTTGATTTGACTGCGATAGTAATCGAAGTTGGCACCTACATTGAATTTCCAGTCGCCTACCTGCTTGTTGTAGTCGAGGCTAGCCTCCCAACCCCAGCTATCTACGATACCGTCGCCCTCGTATGGAGCATCCACACCCAGCTCTGAAGAATACTTACCAGCTGTAGATACCCAGATGTTGGAACGGCGCTGATAGAAGCCATCGAAGCTGAAGTCCAAGCCGCCGAACAAGGTGGCATCCACACCGGCATTAAACTTGGCTGCCTTCTCGTGGGTCAAGCCTGTGGTAGCCATACGGTCGAGATAAGTACGGCCGAATTCGCTTTGGAAACCACTGTTGAATGGATAGGTACCACCCGTGGTCTGATACTGCTGCATGTAATACATCCATCCGCTCTCAGGCAAGATGTCGGTCTGGATAATACCGTAAGAAGCACGAAGCTTCAGAAAATCCACCCAGCTCACGTTCTTCATAAATCCTTCCTTAGAGAGCACCCAAGCAGCTGATACCGTAGGCGACAATGCCCACTTGCTACCAGGAGCCAAGCGGTTGGACCCAGACTCTACCAAGGCGAAGTCGAGGAAGTAGCGATCCAACAAGCCATAGTGGTTGTACCAAGTGATGTTCTGACGATAGAGAGTGCTGTTGACAGAGTACTCATCGCTGAACTCGTAGTCGTACTTCAACTGGCTGTAGATGCTATGCGCACCAAAGGTGTTCTGATAGTCGGCACTGGCATCCAAATGGAAACGGCGGGTAAAGCTATTGGTAGAAATAGATGCACCGAGGTCGCTCTCCGTACCACCCGTGAAAGCCTTGCCCAACTGTGGCTGACCCTCCAACCAGTCGGCTACCGTAGGACTTCCATATACGTATGTCTTGCTATAGTTCTCGTAGATGTTAGAGAAGTGATCGTATGCGATACGTCCCTGTACCGACAAGCCTTTCAATACAGCAGGAAGTTCCTGACGCAAGGTAAGGTCGGTATAGATGCCACGGTTGTGGTTGCGGCAGTAACCAGCATCCTGCGACTGAGCCACAGGGTTCACGTCACCCGACCAGATGGAGTTACCTCCCCACTTGCCATCCTCGCCCTTCACTGCGAATGCAGCAGAAGGAAGGGAATAAACCATATCCCAAAGCTTGGCAGAGTTGCCAGGAGCATTCGATTCTGCGAGCACACCGAGCAAGTTCACCTTCATCGTGGTGTTCTTCGAGAGAATCATATCCATATTCATGCGAAGGTTACCCTTCACATATTTATTATTGGTAGAATATCCCTCGTGGGTGTTTGGATTCTTGACGAAACCATTGTCATATTGCAAGTCGAGCAAGGCATAGTATTTAAACTTCTCACCGCCACCAGTAAAGGAAGCGTTCAAGAGATTGGTTACGCTGTGGTTGCGGAAGGTCTCATCCACCCAGTTTACGTTAGGATAGAGATATGGATACTTGCCTGAGCCGAAGGCATCCACCTCCTCCTGGGTGTAACGTGGATCCAAGCCGTCGTTGGCGTAAGCCTCATTCATAGCCTTGGCGTAAGTCTGAGCGTTTACGAACTTAGGCTTGTTGGCCATGAAGTTGATGGCATGGTCGAGGTTGATTTTGATTTCCTTGGAGTTGAACTTACCACGCTTGGTGGTGATGAGAACCACGCCGTTGGCACCCTTGTAGCCATAGAGGGCTGTGGCAGCTGCATCCTTCAATACGGATACGCTCTCCACCTCCTCGGCAGAGATATACTGGATGTCGCGCTCGATGCCATCCACCACGAATAATGGGGTGTTGCCATCCAAGCTCTGCAAGCCACGGATATAGAACGTTGGGTTGATGCCCGCATAGTTGCCTGAGTTCTGCAGCGAGATAAGACCCGAGCCTTGACCCAAGATAGAGTTGCCGATGTTCTTGGCACTACGCTTGTTGGTACTCTCGCTGGTGATGACAGAGACGGCTGCCGTTGACTGCTCGCGAGAGAAGTTCACATTGGCACCCACGTCGATGCTCTGTGCGGCATAGCGGTTAGGTGCAACGGAGTCTATTTTGACTTGTGCTGACGCAGGCAGGCTCAAGAGAGCCATCGCCATGAGAACAGCATTCTTATTATTTTTCATTGAATTTACCTTTTAATTTTGTTGTAACTTAAACTAAGTAACAATTCTCTGAGAGAGTGGTTATCGAAAGACCCATATAGTCTTCGAATTACCAACCAGGATTCTGAACCAAGTAACCTTTCAGCACCTCGGTCTGTGGGAATGGGAAGAGATACCATTTCACATCGAATCCATTCCACCATGCACGAGCACCCGTGGCAATAGGCAAACGCTCGTACTCGAAGTGTGATGGCTCATACCAAGCATCGTTAGCCTTGGTGAGCTTCTTGTCGGTGCGATCACCATTGTACCATTTGTTGGTGGATGTCTTCCATTCGCCTGTCTTATCATCCTTCACCTTGCGATGGATGACCAGACGGTGGAGGGTGCGGCTAAACAAGTCGGCTCTCTTGTAACGCTTCATATCGAAGTAGCGGGTGTTCTCGAAGCCCAGCTCGCAGGCACGCTCACGAAGCAGTTCCTCCAAGAGGTTGTCCTTGTTACTAGCCAAATTCTCTGTAGGGTTGCACTCTGCCAATCCCTTCAAGCCAACACGAGCACGCACCTTGTCGATGTATTCTAAAGCCTTGGCATTGTTACCATCAGCCTGAAGCAAAGCCTCGGCATAGATAAGATAAAGGTCTGCGAGACGCATCTCCACCCAATGTGGTTTCTCACGCTCGTAAGCACTACCAGTGATACCATCGGCGATATACTTGTTGTGGAAGTAGCCTGTGGCAAATACGCCTGTGCCGGAAGTAGGACCCGTACCAGCATTCGTTCCACCTACATAAAGCTCTACGTTCTGACCTGTAGATTTTCCATCACCCACGTTCACCTTGTCACGCTGTCCGTTTACGCTCACTGTCTCATAAAGACGAGGGTCACGGGTATATTTCACGTTCTGCAACTCCTGCTTGCCTTCCTTGCGCTCACCCTTGATAAAGATGTGATCGAGCTCGCCTTCCTTCTCGGTTTCTTCCCAGTTGAAAGGTTTTCCGTCTGCCCATGGGAACATTTCCACAAATTCCTCGGTAGGGCAATAAGCCTGACGGTCGAGGGTACGCATATACTGGCGAGCAGCCCAGCAATATTTGGAGTTGTGGTTGTTGTCAGTGACACGAGTATCGAAAATCACCTCTGGGCTAGCCTGGCTGATGTAAGCATAGCGATAAGCGAAGCGATAAGCCTCGGTGGTCTTAGCGGTTGGCTCCACGAGATGATAAGGGTCGCCATTGTTGGCATTCTCATTGAAGAAGTCCTCGCAAGCCTTCTTACACTGCTGCCAAAGCTCAGGCTTTTTGCCACCCATCCAAGCCAAACTGTCTTGACTGGCATTCTCCATAGAGTAAGTTCCGCTATAGTATGGCTGGTCGTCATTGAAGAGTGGAGAGGCAGCAAACTGCAACACGCGGCACTTCATAGCCATAGCGGCAGCCTTGGTCCAGTGACCCGTCATGGAAGAAGCATCATCTGATGAATAAGCGAATGGCAGTGCGCCAGAATTGATAGCCTCATCATAGAGCTTGAGGATGAAATCCAAGGTCTTCTCTACAGAAGAACGTGGTGCATCGAGCTTGTCGCCATTTACATCGTAAGAGTGAGTGACGATAGGCAGACCACCATACATACGGAAGAGATTGAAGTAAGAGGATGCTATCAAACACTTAGCCTCTGCCACATACTGCTTCTTGGTAGCCTCGTCCATATCAGGTACACGGTCGATGTTCTCCAGCAAGAGATAGCAAGCATGCACCATCTGCCAGATGTTCTCCTTGTCGAATCCATAAATGGAGTTGCTGCTGGCAGCAGTCATCATGTCGTTATATACGAGGTTGTAGATCGCCACAGATGTAGTTGGATTGTGCCAACAATCAGACATAGCCTCTATCTGACCACTGAAGTAACTGTGAGAGTTGCCATCGCCAGCCTTGAAAGGAAGACCATAATACTGGTTCTTATAGATGCTGGTCAAGAACTGCTGGGTGTATTCCGCATTATTGAAGATGGTATCAATGGTAACATCACCACCCGGAGTCTTTTCGATGAAGGAATCACCAAACTGGATTTGCTCGGTACAGCCTGTCATGGCAGAGCCTACCACAGTTGCAAGAACGATTCCTCCGAATATATTGTTTAGTTTCATTGTATTTACTATTTATATATATAATAATGTGTAATATATATGAGAAGCCTGCCTTCTAGAAGCCTACCTTCAGAGACAGCATATAGGTACGCTGCAAAGGATAAGATGGCGCTGTGGTGGCACGTGCCTCTGGATCACCCCAGATATAAGGAGTAATGGTGAGGAGGTTGTAACCGCTGAATGCCAACTGCAACTGATTCATACCCATACGCTTCATAAATGGAGCGTTGAAATCGTAAGAAATCTGCAAGGTTTTCAGGCGCAAGTACTTGGCATCCTTCTCATAAAGCGTGGAGGTAGCATAGTTATTATCCCAGGCATCCCAAGACGCACGTGGATACTTAGCGCTCTGCGAAGGATTGTCGGCACTCCAAGAGTTCTCTACTATGTACTTCAAGAGTCCACCCTGCTCATGGCTGGTCTTGTTGTAGAATGGCATACGGAACACGCCATCCAACATACGGCTCACGTTCCAAGCACCCGTCCACTGGGTATTCAACGACCAACCCTTGTAGCTAAATCCGAGATTGATACCTATCATGTACTCAGGGTCGTCGGTATAGCCGAGATCGCGAGTCATATCGTTCTGGTCTATCTTGCCATCGTGGTTCAAATCCACATACACGGCATCGCCAGGCTGGATATTCTCTACCAACTGGGTTGGGAATGCCTCGCCGAAGGTCTTCTCATAGAGGGCTGGTGTCTGCTCGTCGTAGTAACGCCAGAACTGATACTGGCTGCGAGCGCCCAGGCGATGTCCCTTCGCCATCTGGTAAGCGTTAGGCTGAGTAGCCTCGCCATTGTTGATAAGCTCATTCTGGTTGTAAGAGAGGTTCACTCCTGCCCAGTAGCGGAAATTCTTGCCTATCTTGTCCTGCCACTTCAGGGATGCTTCCCATCCCCAGCTGTTCACCTCGCCATCGTTGGTGTAAGGCATGTTGAAACCGATGATGGTTGGCACGTTGTAGTCTATCATCATGATGTCGGTACGATGCTCATAGTAGTAATCGAAGGTACCGCGCAGACGATCGTTCAGGAAGTTGATGTCGAAACCATAATCCTGCTTGTAGGCGTGCTCCCATGTGATGTCGGCGTTGTGGCGAGCCAACTCGTAGGCTCCCTTCCATACGGTGGTGTTGTTGATACCGAAGATATAGCCATAGCCGTCGCGAGTGGAAACACCGTTGTTATTGATGGCGTATGGGTCTGGGGTGTACATGAAACGATTGCCTTTCAGATTGGCATTACCTACCAAACCGTAGCTGGCACGAAGTTTCAGGAAGCTTACCACCTTGGTGAGAGGCTTGAAGAAAGGTTCGTCGCTGGCTACCCAACCGATAGACATAGCAGGGAAGGTTCCGTAGCGTTTGCCTGGGGCGAAGTTCTCGGAACCGTTGTAACCGATGTTGAACTCAGCCATATAGCGGTTGTTCCAGTCGTAGGTTACACGACCCACCAAACCTACCTGGCGATGAGGCACATTGGTATAAGTACTTGGATAATAGCTACTGTCCTGGTTGTAAAGCAAGATAGCACCCACATTGTTGAGTCCGAAAGAACGGTTGTAATTAAAGGCTGCCTCGAAGTACCAGTATCGGCTGCGGCCTGTGCTCTCGGAATAACTGAGCTGCTCCTCGTTACCATACTTCTTATACTTATAAGTACCATCGTCCTGAAGCACAGGTGTATAGGTAGCCTTCTTGGCGTATGCATTCTTATAGATGGCGTAGGTACCATTGTAAGATGCCTTGGCCTTGAAGAGGAGACCCTTGGTAATCATATCCAACTTCTGGGTGAGCTGAAGGTCGAAATTCAACTTGTTATTGGTAGTCTTCATGAAACCACCGTTCACATCCTTGTTACCGAAATAAGTGATACCACTACCGCCTACGAATGGAAGCTGGTCGGTGCCACAATCCTCGTATTGGGTCTCGGTGGAGATGTATCTGCCGTTGATGATACCAGGGCTAGAGAATGGAGTAGCCTGATAAGCCTCGTTAATCAAACCGGAAGAACCTTGACCAGAATATGGTTTGTTGGCATTATCCACCTTACCTGCCAAGTTGAAGGATATGGTGGTCGTCTTGGTGACATCCAAGTCGAGGTTGGCACGGTAGTTGAAACTATTGTATTGATAACCGAAATCGTAATCCTGCCCAAACTCCTTGAACAGACCACCCTGGGTATAATAACCTACATTGATGAAATAACGAGCTGTCTTGGTACCACCGCTGATGTTCAAGTTGTGCTTGCTCTGCAGGGTAGCGTCCTTCATGATATACTCAGCCCACAAAGTGCTAGGGAAACGGAGCGGATCGCTTCCGTCCTTGAATTTCTGTAGAACGGCATCAGAGAACTGAGGAGTAAGCGGATTACCATTCTTATCATGCGAATTGAGTCGCATCTGGTTATGGAAGGTGGCATACTCGTAGCTGTTAGCCTGCTCCACCATCTTGGTAGGGGTCAAGATACCCCAAGAGGTAGAGCCCGAAATCTTGGTCTTGCCCTCGGCACCACGCTTGGTGGTAATCAAGATGACACCATTGGCACCACGCACACCGAATACGGCTGTGGCGGAAGCATCCTTCAATACGGTGATGCTCTCGATTTCCTCTGGATCCACGTCGCTCATCGAGCGCTCCACGCCATCCACCTGCACCAATGGGTCGGCACCATTAAATGAAGCCTTACCACGAACGAAGACGCTAGCAGCATCGCTTCCCGGCTCACCAGAATATTGTACGGTGGTGACACCCGAGAGCTGACCACCGAGCACATTGTTGACGTTGCCCACAGGGGTACGAACCAAGTCCTCGCTCTTGATACTGGAAAGGGCACCCGTGACGGTCACCTTTTTCTGCACACCGTATGCTACGACCTCTACTGCCTTCAGCGAGGTTGCCTCCTCCTGCAGGGTGATGCGCATGCCATTCTTGGCAGACACGGTCTGAGACACGAAACCGATGTAGCTGATTTTCAATCTGGCTCCTGGCTTCACGTTGAGAGAGAAGTGACCGTCAAAATCGGTAACTGTACCTTGGGTAACCTTCTGACCCTCGATGATCACACTAGCTCCGATTACGGCCTCACCGTTGCCATCAACCACAGTACCCAGGATGGTACCTGCCTGTTGAGCAACTGCCGTATTCGCTTTAGCAGAACCTGCGCCTCCATAAAGAGGGGCAAGCATCAATGCCGTGCAAAACAAGGTTGCAGGCAATGCTGAACTTTTCATAAATAGCTTGTTGTTCATTTTGTTATTCTAGACGTTAAGTTTCAATTTCTGTTATACTTTGTTAGTCGTTCACCTTTTCAAGTTGTTTCCACACTGCAAAAGGTTGTTTCACGCTGCAAAACTATTAAATAACCTTGTATTATCATACGTAATATCGTTCATCTATCTTGAAAATCATTCAAAACTTAGGGTTTTTATACATTTAGCACAAAATTAAAAACTTTTTTGCATATATAATAAGGTATAACGGATTTTTTTGCGTATTTTTGCAGAAACAAAAACAAAAAGACTATGCAAACTAGCAAATACCTATTAGCGACAGACAGAGATGCCGAATGGGGTCTCACCATCAGTACCGTGGGACGAGAAGTTATCGCCCCAGGAGACCCTTATCCCACCAAAGGACATGCCGACGGCTATTATTTCGACCTACAGAAAGGTCGCACGCTCGACGAATACCAACTGCTCTACCAGCCCGAAGGCGAAGGCATCTTCCACTCCGCCCACGTAGCCGAGACCCGCATCAAGGCAGGCGACATCTTCCTGCTCTTCCCCGGCGAATGGCACAGCTACCACCCATCGAGCACCAAGGGATGGAAGAGCTACTGGATAGGATTCAAGGGCAAGAACATCGACGACCGAGTGAAGGCAGGCTTCCTTTCGCCCGAGAAACCGATTTACCACGTGGGCTACAGCAACGAAATCATCAGCCTTTTCGACGAGGCTTACAAGACGGCTCAAGAGGAGGCAGCCTACGCCCAGCAGACGATGGCGGGCATCGTGAACCACCTCATCGGCAAGATGTACTCCCTGGAAAGAAACATCATCCTGAGCAAGGACTCCAAGCACGTGGATATGATCAACAAGGCCCGAATGCGCATCCGTGAATCGCTGGAAGACACGCTCACGATACAGGAAATAGCCCAGGAGCTAGGCATCAGCTACTCCAGCTTCCGCAAACTCTTCAAGGAGCACACGGGATTCGCTCCCGCACTCTACCAACAGACGCTCAAACTACAAAGAGCGAAAGAGTTGCTCTCCACCACCGACGAGAGCATCAAGGAAATAGCCTACCGGCTCAACTTCGAGTCGCCCGACTACTTCTCTGCCAAATTCAAGACCCAGACGGGCATGAAGCCATCCGATTTCCGAAATATGGCAAGATAAGAACAAACGGATTTCCGAAATATGGTGAAACGGATTTCCGAAAACAGCAGCTAATCGAAAAGCATAAAAACTTTATTTTTTGATATAAACTTTGATAATTGACCATCAGCCAAAAACTGATGGTCAATTATCATTTTCTCGTGTTCCATACGCAAAAATCCCCCTACCTTTGCATTATCTCAGGACATGAGATAGGAAAAAATACGAATAAACAACAAATAAAACAATAACTTAAAGACATTCTTCACACAAAATGGAACAAAAGAAATACTTCTTCGCAGTAGATTTGGGAGCCACCAGCGGCAGAACCATCTTGGGCAGCCTCTCTAACGGCAAGTTCGACCTAGAAGAACTCACCCGCTTCGACAACAATCTCATCGAGACTTGCGGTCACTTTTTCTGGGACATCTTCGCCCTCTACCTAGAAATTATCAAGGGCTTGAAGCTCATCGCCCAGCGTGACATCCACATCGAAAGCATCGGCATCGATACGTGGGGATGCGACTTTGTCTATGTGGGCAAGGACGGGGGCATCCTCCGCAACCCGATGGCTTACCGCGACCCGCATACCTTCGGCATGATGGAGAAATACTTCGACGAGAAAATCAGCAAGGAGAAGGTATATGAGAAAACGGGCATACAGTTTATGAACTTCAACTCGCTCTTCCAAATCTACGCCATGCGAAAGGCTGGCAACGTGGCTTTGGAGAATGCCGAGAAAGTGCTCTTTATCCCTGATGCACTGAGCTATATGCTCACCGGCAAGGCGATTTGCGAATACACCGTAGCCTCTACCTCCCAGATACTTAACCCATTGACGGGCGACCTCGACCAAGAGCTCGTGGAGAGCCTCGGATTAAAGCGTGAGCAGTTTGGCAAGATGACCGCACCAGCTACTATCATCGGTACCTTGACGGAAGAGGTTCAGAAGATGACTGGCCTGAAAGCTGTTCCTGTCATCGCCGTAGCAGGTCACGATACCGCTAGTGCCGTAGCCGCCGTACCAGCCAAGAACGAGGAGTTCGCTTACCTCAGCTCGGGCACATGGAGCCTGATGGGTATCGAGACGAAGAAAGCCATCATCAACGACAAGAGTTATGAACTGAACTTTACCAACGAGGGTGGCATCGAGGGCACTACCCGATTCCTCAAAAACATCTGTGGCATGTGGATCTACGAGCGTTGCCGCAAGGAGTGGAAGGACGAGGCACTGGCAGCCAACAAGGATATGACTTGCCTGGGACACGGCGAACTGATAGCCGAGGCGATGAAGCAACCAGCCTTCCAGAGTATCATCAATCCAGACGACGCTTGCTTCGCCAACCCTTCCTCTATGGTCAACGCCATCAAGCAATACTGCGAGAAGACGGGACAGCATGTGCCTCAGAAATATGGTGAGTTCTGCCGTTGCATCTTCGAGAGCCTGGCACTTCGTTATCGTCAAGTGTTCACCTGGCTTCAGGAGTTTGCAGATTTCGACATCAATGTACTCCACATCATCGGTGGTGGTTCGCTCAATCCATACCTCAACCAGTTTACCGCCAACAGTTGTGGTGTCACCGTATTGGCTGGTCCCCAGGAAGGCACCGCCATCGGCAACATCATGCTTCAAGCCAAGGCATCAGGACTGGTCAAGGACATTTGGGACATGCGCCAGATTATCGCCAACTCTCTCGAACTCAAGAAATTCGAACCAGAGGACAAGGAGGCATGGAATGCGGCTTACGAGAAATTTTTAAAGATAATAAATTAAACAACAATAAATACTTAAAAACAGATGAAAGCAGATTTGATTTTAAAGAATTACGAGATTGCTAAGGAGCGCTATGCTGCGCTCGGTGTAGATACAGACAAGGCCATCGAGACCTTGGAGAAGACTCCTATCTCCCTGCATTGCTGGCAGGCTGACGATGTGGTTGGCTTCGAGCGTGGCGAGGCTGCATCAGGTGGTATCCAGAGTACAGGTAACTACCCTGGCAAGGCTCGCAATATCGACGAGCTCCGCCAGGACATCGAGAAGGTACAGAGCCTCTTGGCTGGTACATTCCGCCTCAATCTCCACGAGATTTACGGTGAGTTCGGTGGCAAACAGATAGACCGCAACGAGGTTACCGTTGACCAGTTCACAGGTTGGATGCAGTGGGCAAAGGAGCAGAACCTGAAGCTCGACTTCAACTCTACCTCTTTCTCTCACCCATTGAGCGGCAGCCTCTCACTCTCTAACCCTGACCCAGCCATCCGTGAGTTCTGGATTGAGCACACCAAGCGTTGCCGTCGCATCGCCGATGCCATGGGTAAATATCAGAACGACCCTTGTATCATGAACATTTGGGTACACGATGGTAGCAAGGACCTCACCGTAGAGAAGGGTCGCTATCGTGAAATCTTGAAGAACTCTCTCGACGAGATCTTGGCAGAGAAGTTGCCAGATATGAAGTCTTGCTTGGAGGCTAAGCTCTTCGGTATTGGTTTGGAGGCTTACACCGTAGGTTCTCACGACTTCTACGCTGGTTACTGCGCTAAGAACAACGTGATGTACACTCTCGATACTGGTCACTACGAGCCAACAGAGAATGTTTCTGATGCCGTATCTGCATTGTTGCTCTTCGTACCAGAGTTGATGCTCCACGTATCTCGCCCAATGCACTGGGATTCAGACCACGTGACCCTCTTCGACGACAACACTCGCAACCTCTTCTCAGAGTTGGTACGTGCCAACGCTCTCGACCGTGCCCACATCGGTCTCGACTACTTCGATGGCTCCATCAACCGCATCGGCGCTTACATCATCGGCGTACGTGCAGCCCAGAAGTCATTGCTCCAGGCATTCTTGGAGCCACTCGACACCTTGCGCAAGTATGAGGACGAGGGCAAGCTCTTCCAGCGCTTGGCTCTCTTGGAGGAAGAGAAGACATTGCCATTCGGTGCCGTATATGATTACTTCAACTTGAAGCACAACATCCCAGTTGGCGAGGAGTACATCGCAGACATCGAGAAGTATGAGGCAGAAGTTCTCGCTAAGAGAAATTAATAAGTGAAGAACGAAGAGTGAAGAACGAAGAATTCAATAGTCTTATAGCTACATAAGCACATGAATTCTTCACTCTTCGTTCTTCACTCTTCACTTTTAATTTTATAATTATGGAAATAATCATTGGACTTTTAATCATAGCCATCGGAGCCTTCTGCCAGTCTAGCTGCTATGTTCCTATCAACAAGATCAAGGATTGGAGCTGGGAATCCTACTGGGTGGTTCAGGGTGTTTTCGCTTGGCTGCTATTACCTTTCTTGGGAGCTATGCTCGCCGTGCCAGAGGGCCATTCCTTCTTCGAATTATTCGATGGATACGGCTTCAATGTGGCGATGACCCTGCTCTTCGGTGTGCTTTGGGGCGTGGGAGGCTTGACCTTCGGCCTCTCCATGCGCTACCTGGGTGTAGCTCTTGGTCAGAGCATCGCCCTCGGAACTTGTGCGGGCTTGGGAACCATCATGGGTCCTGTGCTGCTCAATATCTTCTTCCCTGAGATGGACGCCCTCTCTTCGCTCACCTTCAGCGTGATACTCGGCGTGGTGGTAACCCTCATCGGCATCGCCATCATCGGCATAGCTGGCTCGATGAAAGCCTCATCATTATCAGAGGAAGAGAAGAAGGCGGCAGTCAAGGACTTTAATTTTCCTAAGGGATTGGCCATCGCCCTCTTGGCTGGCTTCATGAGCGGCTGCTTCAACGTAGGTCTAGCCTTTGGAGCCGACATCAACTTCGGCACTTTGACACCGGATATGTATAAGACCCTCCCTGCCACCTTCCTCGTAACCCTTGGCGGTTTCGTCACCAATGCCATCTACTGTTTCTACCAGAACAGCAAGAACCATACTTGGGACGACTACAAGAAGCAGGAGGTTTGGGGCAACAACCTCGTGTTTTGCGCCTTGGCAGGAGCCTTGTGGTACAGCCAGTTCTTCGGTTTGTCACTGGGCAAAGGATTCCTCACCGAATCCCCTACCCTCATGACCTTGTCGTTCTGCATCTTGATGGCACTCAACGTGGTGTTCTCCAATGTTTGGGGTATCATCCTGAAGGAATGGAAGGGCTGCTCACAGAAGACCATCGTAACCTTGGTGATTGGCATCATCGTCTTGATTATCTCAAGCTTCCTGCCACAGCTGATTTAAACGATAAATTATAAATGACAAATTATAAATTTAACATTGAGTATCATGAAACGATTTGCATTTAAGATGTATCTCAAGAAGGGATGCGAGAAGGAGTATGCCAAGCGCCACGCTGCGATTTGGCCAGAGTTGAAACAGATGATTAAGGATCAGGGTGTGAGCGACTACAGCATCTTCTGGGACAAGGACACCAACCTGCTCTTTGCCGTTCAGAAGTGCGACAGCGACACCAATAGCCAGGACACCACCAACGTGGATCCTATCACCCAGAAATGGTGGGATATGATGGCGGACATCATGGAGGTGAATCCCGACAATTCGCCAATAAGCATTCCATTGGAAGAACTCTTCCACATGGACTAAGTTTTCTTTGTCACACAGACTAAGATATCTTGCATAAATGCATATACAAAATGCATAAAATATTTAGCCCCCGAACATTTCACAATGTCCGGGGGCTTATTTTTTACAATCTTAACCTATAAATATATGCCTGATAAACCTATTCTTTATACTTATTAAGGGAGACTATCTTGGCAGATTGAATGCCTTGGTCATCTCCGCCATTTCCTCCTGGCTCATACCAGCAGGCTCGAATCCCATGCACTTGGAGTCGATGTAAATCTTGGCACTCTTAGAGAGCACGTCGATCTGGTCGAAGGCATCCATCACATCCAATCCCTTGGCGAAGACACCATGCTTCTCCCACATCACTACATCATAATCCTCCAGCTCCTTCAGGGTCTCCTCGGCGAGCTTCAGGCTGCCAGGCAACTGGTAAGGCACGATGCCCAAGCCCAGCGGACAGAAAGCCTTGGTCTCCGGGATCATACTCCAGAGCAAGTTGCTCAACACGTCCTTGCCCATGAACTTAGGGTTGTGGCTCATGGCTATCAACTCGATAGGATGCGTGTGGACGGTGGCCTTATAGTTAGAGCCCTTCTCGATGAGACGAGCGTGAACGCTGAGGTGGCTAGGCAATTCGGATGTAGGCATCACAGGATTGTCGGCGATGATGACATAGCTGGCGCAATCGTCCAGGATGCGGATGATGGAGCCATTGTCCATAGGCCAGCGAGCCAAATCGCGCATACGCTTACCCGTACCCTTGCAGAAGAAATAGCATCCCTTCAGTGCTGGCAGGGCTGTGCCTATCTGCTTCACCTCGCTGATGGCTGGCAAAGCCTTGATTTCATCATCCACTAGGTCGGTGATGTTCACGGTGATGTTGCCACCGTTGCGCTCCGCCCAACCGTTCTGCCAGAGATACCCGGCTACTTCTGCTATCTTATCGACCTCCTTCTTCAAGGCAGGACGACCTTCTAATACACTGCTCATTTTTGATATTGTTTTTAGCTTGTTTCGAAAATCAGTTATTTTTATCTCTGAATCCTCAGTCGTTTCTACTTCTGATTTATCAGTTGTTTATTTTTAATTTCGCTGCAAAGGTAATAAATCCCTCCCATCCCCGACCTTTTCTTTTGATATTTAGGCTATGAGTTTTGATAATCAAAAAAAATCCCCCTAAAAGAAGTCCATTCTAACATTCAAAATATGAATAACTTTCCTTTCACAAGTTTAGCTATCACGCTTATATTCAACAGATTTAGTGTGAAGGCATTTTTTGTTGAGTTCAATAAAAAGGAGAGAGTAGATTAATCAAGACTAGCAAATAGAAGAGGAAGAAGAAAACTAAAGAAGAGGAAGAAGAAGAGGAGAAATGAAGGAGAAAAGATGCTTCTTTGGTATTGGCTGACTATAGTCAGCCATAAGGATGAGTATAGTCAGTCATAAGGATGAGCCTAGTCAGCCATATAGACGAGCCTAGTCAACCAACACGAATGAAACGTTACTTTTCCTCAAAAGACAGGTATTTTCTCTCTCAAGACAAACTTCTTTCTTCCCTTTCTGCTTCTTATTAATGTACATTTCTCTAGAAAAGCATTGCAATAGCAAAATAAGCGTCAACACTGTAGCATACAAAAAGTCCTTTCACACTTAACTCCCTGTATCACAAAAAGAATAGGAGTTTTGTGAAAGGACTTTTAAATTTCAAAATTCAATTCTACCGCCCACAATCCTTATTTTTTGATAATTCTGCTAGCATATTTGTACTATTTTACTTTTTTAAGAACAATTAGACATATTCCTTTGGCTTTTTTTCCGTATCTTTGTGCCGTGTAAATAATAACATCATCAGAAACTTAAAAACCAGACATACGATGAACAAATTACAAAAGACGAAATTCATAGGACTATCCTTTGCACTGGCATGGCTCGCTGCAGCACCAGCGCAAGCACAGTTGCTACCCACCCCTACTCAGGAGGCCAAGCCCGGACTGAGATGGTGGTGGCTAGGCTCTGCCGTGGATAAGGAAAACCTGAAGTGGAACCTCGACGAATATGCCAAGGCGGGCGTGGGAGCGGTAGAGATAACGCCTATCTATGGCGTGCAGGGAAACGACAAGAACGAAATCCCGTATCTCTCGCCCCGATGGATGGACATGCTCAAGTTTGTGCAACAGGAGAACAAGCAGGTGGGCATCGAGACCGACATGGCAACGGGCACGGGATGGCCTTTCGGCGGACCATGGGTGCCCATCAACGAGGCGGCATGCAAGGCGGTATTCGTGGATACCATCGTGGATGTGAAACAAAAGCTGATGGACATCCAGTTTGACGTGCCACAGAAGGAACGCAAGTTCGCCAAACTGAAGGTGATCAAGGCTTACCCCGTGGCAGACGACGCGAAGAAGAAGCGAGTCATCGCACTCTACGAGAGCCGCACCCGACAGAAGGTGAAGCGTGCCGCACCGGGAGGCGAGGGCTACGTCATCGACCACTTCGACTCCACCGCCGTGGCTCATTACCTACAGCACATCGACAGTGCCTTCGTGGCCTCGAAGACGCCTTATCCGCATACCTTCTTCAATGATAGCTACGAGGTGTATGGAGCCAACTGGACCCCTACCCTGCTCGACGAGTTCGAGAAGATGCACGGATACAAGATGCAAGACAAGTTTCCCGAGTTCCTGGACGGCGACGCCGAGGTGGTGAGCGACTACCGCGAGACCCTGGGCGAGATGCTACTGCACAACTTCACCGAGCAATGGACCAAGTGGGCCAACCGCCGAAGCGCCATCACACGCAATCAGGCGCACGGTTCGCCTGCCAACCTCATCGACTGCTACGCCGCCGTTGATATACCCGAAATCGAGGGCTTCGGACTCACCGACTTCGGCATCAAGGGACTGCGCAAGGACCCGGGCATGACACGCCCCAACTTCAGCGACCTGAGCATGCTGAAATACGCTCCCTCTGCCGCCCACATCACGGGCAAGAAATACACATCGAGCGAAACCTTCACTTGGCTCACAGAGCACTTCCGCACCTCATTGAGCCAAATGAAGCCCGACATGGACCTGATGTTCTGCGCCGGCGTAAACCACATGTTCTTCCATGGCACAGCCTATTCGCCAAAAGACGACCCATGGCCAGGATGGAAATTCTACGCCTCGGTGGATATGAGCCCCACGAACAGCATCTGGCGAGACGCACCCGAACTGATGAAGTACATCACCCGCTGCCAAACCTACCTGCAATGGGGACGCTCAGACAACGACTTCCTGGTCTATCTGCCCGTAAGAGACATGTGGCGCAAGGACACCAAGAACTGGCTCATGCAATTCGACATCCACTCGATGGCGAAGAAGGCACCGGAATTCATCAAGGTGATACTCGACATCGACAAGGCGGGATTCGACTGCGACTACATCAGCGACAAGTACCTACGCACGTGTACCTTTAAGAACGGCATGATAGAGACGGCTGCCGGCACCCGATACAAGGGACTCATCATCCCGGGCAACAACATCATGCCGAGCGACGTGATACAGCACATCTCACAGCTCAAGGCGCAGGGAGCCAAGATTATCAAGGGCGACGACGAGGAGGCCATGAAGAAGGCCGCCAACCCAGAGATGCTGAAGAAACAGCTGGGACTGAAGATGATAAGGCGCGTGAACAGCGTGGGACACCACTACTTCATCGCCAACCTCACCAACCAGGACTACGACACCTGGGTACAACTGGCCGACGGCGAACAGAACGGCATCTGGTACAACCCAATGACCGGCAAGTATCACAACGCCCGATTCGGCGAAAAGGGCGTGGAACTGATTATGAGAAGTGGCGAGAGCCGCATCCTCATCACCTCCAGCAAGCCTATCAGCGAATGGAACCTCGGCCCTGACGTGAAGCCTATCGGCATCGAGCCGCAGGTAGCTGCGGCGGGCAGCAAGATAGACCTCACACCCCTCACCTGGAACCTCTCGTTCATCGAGGAGGCACCACAGGTGGGAGAGACATACAAGCTGAACGGACTGAAGACTTGGGAGGGACTCAGCGACAAGGCAAAAGTGACGATGGGAACGGGCGTATATGAGACCACCTTCAAGCTGTCGAAGGAAGACGCCAAGAAGCAATGGGCGATAGACCTGGGTGACGTCAGGGAGAGTGCCCGCGTCTATATCAACGGTCAGTATATCGGATGCGCCTGGGCTGTGCCTTACACGCTCAACTGCGAGAACACCTTGATAAAGGGAAAGAACACCATACGCATCGAGGTGACCAACCTGCCAGCCAACCGCATCGCCGAACTAGACCGCGAGGGCGTGAAATGGCGCAAGATGAAGGAAATCAACGTGGTGGACATCAACTACAAGAAGACCACCTACGAGGACTGGAAGCCTGTGCCTAGCGGACTGAACAGCTACGTGAAATTAATAGAAATCAAATAAACAAAAATGAATATAGAATTCAAATGAAGAAGCTAATCTTAACAACAATTTTCGCCGTGATGGGCTTGACATCTATCTCAGCCCAAGGCGCTGCAAAGTCTGCACAGACCAACAAATCTGCACAGACCAACAAATCTGCACAAACCAGCAAGTCTGCATTACAGCAAGAAATCTTGGAGGTGGCCCATCGCACCAACAACTACTTCATGACGAAGTACAGCGACCCTACCATCGACACTTACGTGAAGAAGAAACGCACGAGCAACCTCTGGACTCGCGCCGTATATTACGAGGGATTGATGGCACTCTACGAGATAGACCCCGAGCAGCGTTACCTAGACTACACCGACCAGTGGGCAGACTACCACAAGTGGACGGCTCGTGGAAGCGTGAACGACACCGATGCCGACAACCAGTGCTGCCAGCAAACTTACATGGACCGCTATGTGCAGACGGGCGGCAAGAAGGACCTGAGCCAGGTGAAGGCGAACCTAGACCATCAGATGGGCACACGCCGAGTGAACTACTGGACTTGGATCGACGCCATCCAAATGGCGATGCCCGCCTACGCCAAGTATGCCAAGATTTCGGGCGAGCGCAAGTACCTGGACTATGCGATAAACTCCTACAAGTGGAGCCGCGACACCCTGGCTGGCGGACTCTTCAACAAGAAGGAAGGACTCTGGTGGAGAGACAAGGACTATGTGCCACCCTACAAGGAAAAAGACGGCAGCAACTGCTACTGGAGCCGTGGCAATGGTTGGGTATATGCCGCCCTGGTAAGAGTGATGCAGACCCTGCCCAAGACCGACAAATACTACCAGTATCTCAAGAACGATTTCATATTGATGAGCAAGGCTATCCTGAAATGCCAGCGCGAGGACGGCTACTGGAACGTAAGCCTCGTTTGCCCAGCCAACTATGGCGGCCCAGAGATGACGGGCACAGGTCTCTTCCTCTATGGCATGGCTTGGGGCGTGCAGCAGGGCATCCTGCCAAGAGCCACCTATCAGAAGGCAATGGACAAGGCTTGGAAGGCTCTCGCCGCATCTGTACACGAGGATGGATTCATCGGCTACAACCAGGGCACGGGCAAGGACCCTGCGGCTGGTCAGCCAGTCACCTTCACCTCCGTGCCAGACTTCGAGGACTATGGCACCGGTTGCCTCCTGCTCGGAGCCGTGGAGTATTACAAACTGCAAAATACTCCAGCTGCAACAACAAAGAAGATTGCGAATAGAAAGAAAAAATAATAATGATGAAGAAATACATTTGGCTCATGGCTTGCTTGGTGGCTCTCTCGCCACTGAGCGCCAACGCCGCAAAAAAACAAGCCAAGAACAAGAAAGCCAAGACCGAGCTTTGGCCAGACGGCACAAAGATGGACGCTTGGTTCGGCAACATACAGAAGGTGAACGTCGATACCCTCGGCAAGAAATACGTCATCACCGACTACGGCGTGAAGGGCGACAGCACCTTGATTCAGACCCAGGCCATCCAAGCGGTCATCGACCGTGCGTCTCAGGAGGGCGGTGGCGTCATCGTCATCCCTCAGGGAACCTATCAGAGCGGTGCCCTCTTCTTCCGTCCGAAAACCCATCTCTATGTATCGGAAGGTGGCAAACTGAAAGGCAGCGACCGCATCGCCAACTTCCCTGTGCTGGAAACTCGCATCGAAGGCGAGACTTGCAAATACTTCTCTGCCTTCATCAATGCCGACAAGTGCGACGGTTTTACCATCGCAGGTCCTGGTACCATCGACGGCAACGGTCACCACTACTGGGAGGAGTTTTGGATTCGTCGTACTTGGAACCGCCAGTGTACCAACAAGGATGCCCAGCGCCCTCGCCTCGTCTATATCAGCAACTCCAAGAACGTAACCCTACAGGATGTGCATATCCAGAACAGTCCTTTCTGGACCAACCACATCTATCGTTGCGACCACGTGCGCTTCCTCGACTGCCACATCTTCGCTCCTACCCAGGGCATCAAGGCACCGAGCAGCGATGCCATCGACATCGACGTTTGCCACGACGTTTTGGTGAACGGCTGCTATATGAGCGTTAACGACGATGCCATCGCCATCAAGGGCGGCAAGGGTACTTGGGCTGATAAAGCGCCTGAAAATGGACCTGTATATAATGTGCTCATCCAAAACTGCCACTACGGAACCGTGCATGGATGCCTGACCCTGGGAAGCGAGAGCCTCAACGACCGCAACATCGTGCTCCGCAACATCAAGGTGGATAAGGCACAGCGTGTGCTCTGGCTGAAGATGCGTCCCGACACGCCTCAGCACTACGAGTACGTAACCGTGGATAACATCCAGGGCACCACAGGCAGTTTTCTCGTGATTCGCCCATGGACCCAGTTTTTCAAGCCCGGCGACCGCAAGGACATGCCGCTGAGCCAGTGCAACAACATCACGATGAAGAACATCCAGATGGATTGCGACAACTTCTTCGACGTGGGCACCAGCGATAAGTATCGCCTCGTGGATTTCACCTTTGAGGACATCACCTGCACCGACAAGAAGATGGCTTTCAAGACCGATGTCATCGAGAACACCGTGGCGAAGAACGTGAAGATTACACCTCGCGACAAGAGCAACGGACTCAAGACCACCGGCGATGCCGACGGGCTGAAGTAAATTTTTCGTAGATTTCATAGAATTATAATAGCAAAGATCTCGTCTAAGGCTACTGTTATATGGGTTAAAAGTCAGCCTTTGGCTTGTTTTTTGCTATTTTGCATTCTGATTGATAGTGCTCTGACTTTTTCTAGTGGACTCAGAAATAAAAACAAAAGATGTTAAGAAGATAAGAAAACTCCACATTCTTGTAGCATAGGTGCCATTTTTTTTGTACCTTTGCATCGTGATATATCCGCAGCAAATATATTGCTTGTAAGGAGAGTTATAATAAAAAGTCATTGATGTCTATCGATGCGAAACATCTAGGAGACAAAAAGTTCTCCGATAGCATTGGGGTTACACCCGATGTCCTCCCAGAAATTCGAAACAGTAAATATGCAGAGAATTCAAAACTTGGGTGTCCACCCACTATGTCCACAACCACCCCCCCCCTTATCCTAAAAAACAGGACTCAAAATGGTATGTGCTTCGTACCACATACGGGCAGGAAAAGAAAGCTTACGACTATTTAGTAGCCAAAGGATGCAAGGCTTACTTGCCCATAGAACGCATCTGTAAAATATCACAGGGCAAGCGTAAGTTTGTAGAAAAGTCACTTATCTCTAATATCTTCTTCGCCTATGGCACGGAAGAGAATTTGAAAACCTTTGTTTTCGACAACGTCAATCTCCCTTTTCTCCGTTTTTATTATCGTTATTACAAAGAGGGCACCGCGGAGGTGAAGACTCCTCTCACTGTGCCAGACTCTCAGATGAATGCCTTTCGTATCATCTGCGAGTCGAAAGAAAAGAACATTATTATATCCAACCGAAAGATTCCCAAGTTTCAACGTGGGGAGATGGCCCGTGTGGTGGAAGGTAAGTTCAAGGGAGTGGAAGGCAAGGTGATTCGTTACAAGGGACAACAGCGAGTGGGGCTTGTCATCGCAAACATGCTCTCGGTGGCTACCGCCTATATACCCGAGGCCTTTCTGCAAAGGCTTTGAGAGAAGGATAAGTATGTTTTTCAGAATCGTAAGGCTCAAAATTTAGAAATATAAAATAAACAATAGGTATGAAATTGAATAAACACAGTCGTAACTTCATGATGGGCATTCTGATTGGCTTGGTATCAGCAGGCTTGTCGTCTTGTTCCACACCAAAGGACATCACTTACTTTCAGGATGCGTCCTTGTTGAACGGTATGGCTGTACAGGCAGAGCAGCAACTCAGATTGCGCCCTGAAGACAAAATCAACATTGTGGTGAATAGCTCAAACCCAATGCTGGAACAGCAATTTACGCTTTCTGCCACCAACTCCAATCTGGTGTTAGGAGCTTCCGTACTACCCAAGACCGTGGCTGGCAAGACTACCTCAGGCTATACGCAGTTGGTTGCCTATACTGTCGATGAGCAAGGCACCATCGACTTCCCTGTCTTGGGAAAGATTTCCGTTGGAGGAAAGACCCGCAAGGAGGTGGCGCAATACATACAAGACCGACTGATTGCCCGAGAACTGGTGAGCGACCCTATCGTGACCGTGGAATATGTGAACATGGGAATCAATGTATTGGGCGAGGTCAACAAGGCGGGCCATCTAGACATCAATAAGGATCATTTCACCATCGTGGATGCCTTGGCAAGCGCTGGCGACCTCACCATCAATGGCAACCGACGCAACGTGCTGGTAACTCGTCAAGTGGATGGAGAGAACCAAATCTATCAGCTTGACTTGACTAATATGCAGGCGGTGCTCAATTCGCCAGCCTACTATCTGCAGCAGAACGACTTGGTGTATGTCTCGCCTAACAATAAGCGTAAGCGAGAGTCTAATGCCACAGGCAACACCTTCAACAATCCGTCTATCTGGATTTCTATCGCATCGCTGCTGACCACCATCACAGCATTAATCGTAAAGTAAAGCAAAATGGATAATACTATCAATAATACGGAGCGTAAGCAGGCCGAAGATATCCTTTCCGTCACCGACCTTTGGTATCTGTGTGTGGCGCATTGGAATTGGTTTCTCGTATCGCTGCTGGTTTGCATCGGATTGGCGTGTGGCTATCTGATAATGTCGCCCAACCTCTACACTCGTGAGGTGGCAGTGCTCGTCAAGCAGGAAACCCTGGGCAAGAATGCAAACTCCAAAAATGACAACAACGACTTCAATGACTTGGGACTGGTTACGCAAACCACCAATGTGGTGAATGTGCAGCGCCAGTTTACCTCGTTGCAAGTTTTGGTGGAAGTGGCAAAGCGAGTGATGAAGCCTGCCAATAGACAAGAAGCCATCCATATGGCGGAGGGCATACAGAGAAATCTGAAGGCAACCATCGACAACGAGAAATCCACCATCATCAACCTAACCTACACCAATCCTTCGCCAGAGGTGGCGGAAAAGGTGTTGAACACCATTATGCAGGTTTATAATGAACAATGGATAGAAGACAAGAACCAGGTTACGCTAAGTACCTCGCACTTTATAGAGGGGCGCTTGAAGTTGCTGGAGAAAGACTTGGGCGTGGTGGATGACAGCATCTCCAAGTTTAAGATGCGCAATAAGATTACCGACCTGGACCGTGTGAGCGATATATACTTGGAGCAGCAGAGCCAGTCGGACGCTGACATTCTACGACTCACTAGCCAGTGCTCTATGGCGCAGTATATACTCGGTATTTTGAAAGACAAGGCCACCCGCCATCAGTTGCTGCCTACCAACTCTGGCATCAACAACCAGGTGGCCGAGGCGCAAATCAACCAATATAACACCATGTTGTTACAGTTGAAGAACAACATGGTGGGCACTTCCTCGCAGAACCCGCTTATCATCAAGCAGGAGGCTGAACTTGCCGATGTGCGCAAGAACATTCTGGCAACCATGGAGAACCAAATCAAGACTTTGGAAATCCAGCTCAAGGCATTGGAGGGATATAATGGCGAGGCCAATTCCAAGATTAGTTCCAATCCTAACCAAGCCAAGCACTTGGTGAGCGTGGAACGAGAGCAGAAGGTGAAGGAAAACCTGTATCTCTACTTGCTGCAGAAGAAGGAGGAGAACGAGTTAAGTATGACTTACTCCTCGGTCAACACACAGATGATAGACATGCCACACGGCAGTGCAGACCCAACCTCACCAAACAAGCACCTCATACTCTTGGTGGCAGTCGCTTGTGGTTTGCTGATACCTGCTGTCATTCTCTTCATCAGAGAAAGCCTTGACAATACCGTGCGCGATAAATATGACATCGAACACAAAACGGTGCTTTCGCTCATAGGCGATATTCCGCTATACAACAAAGGTATGCACCATGGTCTTTCATTATCCCTTCGTGGGCATAAGCATACTAATAGGCGATTAGTGGTTCAGCCCGACAAGCAAGACTTGGTGAACGAGGCTTTCCGCTATATCCGCACCAATATGGAGTTTATGACCTCTCGCCACGGTGAGAAAAACGTATATATCGTAACCTCTAATTATGAGGGGTCTGGTAAGACCTTCGTTTCAACCAACTTGGTCTTGGCACTTGCCATCTCAGGCAAGCGAGTGCTCCTCATCGATGGAGACTTGCGCCATGCCTCTGCCTCCAACTTGTTCTGTTCGCAGAAACAAGGACTTTCCGACTACCTAGCAGAGAAAAGCGACGATATCGAACAGCTTCTATATCGACCAGGACAATACCCAACGCTCGACATCCTGCCAGTGGGCACCATTCCTCCTAATCCTACAGAACTGCTTTCGAGCAATCGTCTGCCAAAGCTCCTGGAGGAACTTCGCCCTCGATACGACTTCATCTTGATAGATTGTCCTCCTTCTGAGACACTTGCCGACGCCGACATCATAGAGCGTTATGCCGATCGAACCCTGTTTGTAGTGAGAGCCGGTTTGTATGAGCGCAAGCGTTTGGGTGAGTTGGAGGCCGATGTGCAGAATGGTAAATACAAGCATATATCCCTTATCCTCAACGCCACTAAGGCTGGTGGACGTTACGGTTATCGCTATGGGTATCACTATGGGTATCATTATGGCTACCACTATGGGTATCATCGCCAAAAATAGAATCAATTAACTTCTCGAACTCTATGGACTCAGCCAACAAGCGCATCACGCTCAATACCTTGTATATGTATGTCCGCCAGTTCACGGTCATCGTGATAGGTCTATATACCTCTAGGCTGGTATTGAGCATTTTGGGAGTTTCCGACTATGGACTCTTCACCGTGGTGGGCGGTGTGTTGGCGATGTTTACCTTCCTTAGCTATTCTTTGTCGAGTGCCACGAGCCGTTTCTTCAATACGGAGATGGGAAAGAGTGAGGGCGACCTAAACGCCTCGTTCTGCATCAACCTTACGCTCCATGCCGGTTTAGCGGCAATCATCTTCGTGTTGGCTGAGAGTGTCGGCTTATGGTATGTGCTCCATCACTTGAATGTAGAGCCTGGCAAGTTGGACGATGCGGTGTTTGTCTATCAAGTCAGCATTTTTACAGTCTGTCTGGGCATCGTGAACAACCCTTACCAAAGTTTGTTCGCTGCTTACGAGCGATTCGGGTTCATGGCAGTGCTCGACATTGTCAATTCGCTCGTGCGCCTGGTGTGCATCTTGATGCTCACACTTTATCATGGTAGCTATTCCCTGCGCATCTATAGCCTCATCTTTGCGCTTACCACGGTCAATGCCTTCGTGATATTCCATTGGGTGGCTCATCGCAATTGGCCACACCTTATTATATATAGGTTCGTAAGAGGTTGGAAACGTTACAAGGAAGTGCTGAATTTCGGCGGTTGGAACATGCTTGCCACCTTGAGCTACATGGCACGCTCGTCAGGCAGCGACTTGGTACTCAACAGCTTCTTCGGAACCCGTGTGAATGGAGCGTTTGCCATCAGCAAGTCGGTGCGTCAATATACAGAGGAGTTGGCTAGCAAATTCGATGGCGTGTCGGCTCCTCAGATTATCCAGTCGTATGCCGCAGGCGACAAGGCTCGCTATTCTTATCTCGCCAACAAGATTGGCAGGGTGAACAACTTGCTTTTCGAGTTCGTGGCTTTTCCACTTTTGATGGAATTAGACTTTGTGCTCCACCTTTGGTTGGGCAAGGTTCCAGCAGGGGCTTTGGAATTCACTTATGTCAACCTCTTGGTGGGTGGTATGTCGCTCACCGCAGGTGGTCTCAATAATGTCATCAGTGCCTCGGGTAAGATTAAGTGGTTTAAAATCAATGTGAGTTTCTTCTTCTTGATGTGTATTCCGCTGGGGTGGTGGCTATTCAGGCTGGGATATCCCGCTTACAGTATGTTGTTGCTTTTCTTTTTGGCAGATGCCATTCAGCGCATCATACAGCTTGTCTTGGCAAACCGCCTTTTGGGCTTTGCGTCCTGGAGATATGTGAAAGAGGCTTATCTACGTCCTTTTCTCATTGCTGTATTAATGATGGCTGCACTAATGTGGCGTAGGACGATAGAAATCGATTCTAGTTTGGGGCATCTTCTCGTTATCATCCTTTCGGGGGTAATGGGAGCGATTTTAATTTATACGCTTGGGCTTACATCAAGCGAACGACTTCTTTTAAAAAACAAGATCAAAATATGCGAGATATGAAAAGACTTCAGATAGTATATGTCGTAACATTCAGTGAAGACAACTATTGCTTCGAACAAGCACTGCTATCCATTTGCTCGGCGAGGATTTATCATCCCGATGCCGACATACTCGTGGTTACCGGTCCTGTATCGGGCACCCGAATCAATGGATGGCGGAAGAGAGCCTTGGAGGAATATCACTGCCAAGTCTTAGTGGCAGACGTTCCCGAAACCTTCGATATGGTGGAACGCTCCCGTTTCTTGAAGACAAATCTCAGGGAACTGGTAGAGGGTGACTATCTCTTTATCGACACAGATACCATCATCTGCCGACCTCTCTACGAGGTAACAGAAAATAAAGGAGATGTGTGTGCGGTGTTGGATCGTCACGTAAGATGGCACGAGAATGAGTATATCATATTTGCCGACCAACGATTCAAGCAAGCCGGATTCCACATTGCCAATGGTGAATCCTATTTCAATAGCGGTGTGATGTATGTGAGAGATACGCCCGTGGCACACGAATTCTATCAAGAGTGGTCTGCCCTGTGGCGTACGACGCTCGATAAGGGAATCTATTTCGACCAGTTGTCGATGCATCAGGCTAATGTCAATTGCGGTCATGTCATCCGAGAGATGGATGGAAAGTGGAATTGCCAACTGGGTGGTTTGTTTCTCAACTACCTGCATAGAGCTTACATCATCCATTACTATGCCAATTCGAATAAGGATAAGCGCAAACTCTATAAGTTCAAGTATGAAGAGACTTATTTGGAGGTGAGAAAACATCAGGGGGTGACTCCTGAATTGAAAGATGCCATTCAGCATCCTTATGAGCAGTTTTATAACAATTATATCATTCTGAACGGTTGGACTTTGGATTTATATGAATCCTGCAACCCTTGCATCAATCTATGCAATGAATCGCCCCACCGCTTTGCCATCATCAATCGTTTGGCGAGATGGCTGAGGAAAACTTACAAGAGATAATGTAAGAAACGATGTCTTTGAACAACTAGTGGTGCATTAAGTTTGGAATGAAACAACGGAACGAACTATGAAGTTGTCTTCTTTATCTAGGATAGGTCTCTCGGAAATCAAGAGTATTTTCTATATTCTTCTCAGCTATGTGTTGTCTCGCTTTGTGCATGAGGAAAATCTATGGTTGGTTTGCGAGCGTGGCACGGATGCCCGAGACAACGGGCTCTGGATGTATCACTACATCAAGCAAACCCATCCAGAAGTGAATGTGAAGTTTGTTATCACTTCCTCATCGGAAGACAGAAAACGTATCGAGCAAATCCATCATGAGTGTCATTCCGATAGCGAAATCGTGGAGACCAACAGTTTTCGCCATCACCTGCTGATGTGGAAGGCGAGGTATATGCTGAGCACTCATTTGCTGGGCTGTCTGCCTCATTTCGAGGATCATCCAGGCCTCAAGATGTGGGTTGTGAATCGCATTCCTTCCACAAAAATGGTTTGGTTGCAGCACGGAGTCATCAAGGATGATTTGAAAATAGCCTATTATGGTAATGGCAAGATCGACTTGTTTATTTGTGGAGCGAAGCCTGAATACGATTTTGTTTGCCAAAAGTTTGGCTATCCTTCGGGAGTGGTGAAACATACAGGACTAGCACGATACGACGGACTTCATGCTCAGAAAGTCAGGAGCAATCAGATATTGCTGATGCCAACGTGGAGGCAATGGCTGGACAAAGGTAATTTTAAGACGAGCGAATACTTCAAGGTCTATCTTTCATTACTCAGCAACGAGAAGTTGCATCAACTTCTAGAGCAAAATGATAGCTGCTTGGTATTTTATCCGCATTACGAGGTGCAACCTTATATAGAGGAATTTCGTAAAAAAATAAAGTCGCCACGTATAGTGATTGCCAACAAAAATACGTATGATGTTCAAACCTTATTGAAGGAATCTGGTTTACTGATTACAGATTACAGCAGCGTATTATTTGATTTTGCCTACATGCGCAAGCCTATACTGTTTTATCAGTTTGACCAAGCTGATTTTTACCAGCATCATTACGAGAAGGGATATTTTGAGTATGATACTTTTGGTCCGATAGCCGATAATGAGAACAAGTTGGTGGAACTGTTAGAAAAGATATTGAAGTCAGGAATGATGGTGGAACCCGCTACAGCCAAGCGTATGAATGCTTTCTTTCCATTGCATGACGCACATAATTGTGAGCGGATTTATCAAGAAATCATAAAATTATAGGAGATAAATAATTGTGGGAGAAATGTTCGGAGTCACTTTAGTCTTCATTCTTCATCTGCTGCTTTGGATATACTTATGCTCCAAGTTAAAAAGCAAGGAACAGTTTTTAGCTATTCCCCCACGCAGCTATGCCTTGCTATGCCTCTTCTTCATGTTGCTAGGTATGCTGGGCATGCAGCAGGGCGACTATGTACACTACATTGATATCCTCCAACAAATAGAGAGCCTCAAGTCTTTATATACCAATTATACAGGCTATATCTCTCATATGGAACCCCAGTATGTGTGGCTCACGCATCTGTTTCATGGTGCTTATTTTCCCTGGCGTTTTTGTGTGTTCTGCCTGCAGTATTTGATCTTGTTCTTTTTTCTGAGAAAACTGAGAGTAAATACCTATTTCATGTTCTTGCTGATTTTAATCTTGTGTATGCATGATTTTGTTTATCAGCGAGCTTCTTGGGGCATCATCCTGTTCACTTGTGCTTTGGTCTATGCACTGCAGAGCAGAAACTATGCTTACCTGCTGTTATGTCCCTTGGCTATCTTGGCACACAAGAGCATCATTGTACTCTTGCTTTGTTTGCCTGTGGTTTTCCTCAAATGCAATAAGAAGAATCTCTATTTGTTGTTCGGGCTATTCCTCGTTCTGATAGCGGTAATCTCATTTGTCTTCACGAATACAGCCACTCTTTCTGATTATTTTCAGCAGGGCGATTATGGTCAAGAAGCATTGGAGCAGATGGGAAAGGCAAAATCAAATAATTTCATTGGCTGGCTGATGGGCTCGTCGGTAGGCAATGCCATCGGTTCTACACCAAGTCGCCTTGTCATTATATTTACAGTTATAAAGCTGGCGATAGAAACAGCTTCCAATAAGATCAAGCTACCCCGGTCTATAGACGCGATGTTGCTTTACTCGTTGACGATTATAGTATTGGCTATGGCATTTGCGTTTTCTGGCAAGGCGCATTCAGTGTACGTGAATCGAATCTTGAGTATGGCATCGTTGCCGATTGCCTTTGTGATACATTATTTTTATGAAAACAAACTTATCGGAAAGAAATATGGCGTGATGGCATTCTCTGTTGTATCTTTTTGCTATCTTTTTCTTTTCCTTTTGGAAGTCTTTTATGCAGTGGTCTTATGAAACTCTCCATTATCATACCCATCTACAATGTAGAGAAATACATCGAACGGACTTTGTCCAGTTGCTTAAATCAGTCAGGAAGGCATGTAGAATATGAAGTTATCGCAGTGAATGACGGCACTCCAGACGGAAGTATGGATATCGTGAGACGATACGCCTCTCAATACCACAATCTTCTCGTCATCGAACAGAAGAACCAGGGACTAAGTGCTGCTCGTAATAAAGGACTGCGCGCCGCTTCTGGAGAATATGTTTGGTTTGTCGATTCGGATGATTGGATCTCAGCTGACGCTCTCGCGAAACTATCTTCCTATATGGATGGAAAAAATGATGAGATTGTTTTTGGTGCTACCAATGTAACAGATGATGGCGGACAGACATTGTCTGTGGTCAATTCTTTTGAGCAGCATCATCTGAAGCACTATACAGGTGTGGAATGTTGGAGACGAGGAATCCAGCAAATCAGTGCTTCTGTATTTGCCGTTTACCGGAAAGAATTTATTCTAGCTCATGGGTTGTTTTTCAAAAAAGGCTTCATCCACGAAGATGTAGAGTTTTGCCCCAAGGCCTCTTACCTCTCTACCCAGACATTGTTCTTGGCGGATAGTCTTTACTTCGTTAGGCAAAATCCAGCGAGTTTGACCCGCTCCGTCAATCCAAAGGGATCGTATGATTATATCAAACTGTGTTATTTTCTCAAATCATTTATGGAGAAAGAGGTGAGAGAAGCTGATGTCAAGGTCATTTTCCATCGACTTATCGCCTTGGAAATCAACGAGTCGTTCCGTCAAATCTTAAAATGCGACAAGGAAGAAATCGCTCAGTTTAATCAATTTTGCCGGTTGCATAAAAATGAAATATTTGACTCTCTTTGGAAAAGCAGACAACCCAAAAATATGTTGGAGTGGAGTATATTTCACTTTACATCCCATTTTGCCAATGTATATCAGTTTCTTGTTCAATTGAAATCTCACAAATGAAATTACATATCACGTTAGATTATGAGTTATTCTTGGATGATCGGGTGGGAACGGTAGATAATAGCCTTATCACTCCTATACATGCCTTTCACAATTTATGTAAAAATCTTGGGGTTCGGGCTACCATCTTTGTTGATGCAGCCTATCTCTATAAGTTGGATGAATTGCGACATAGATGGGCACCTTTGCAAGCCGACTACGAGAAAGTGGTAGCCAACATCCAGTGGCTGGAGTCGCAGGGGCATGACATTGAGTTGCATATACATCCCCAGTGGTACTATTCCACTTACGATGAGGCAGGTTGGCATCTCGATTGGGAACATTACAAACTTTCTTCTGCGCCCTACGAGGAATCAGAGAGATATTTTGCCAAGAGTAAGCAAATTCTAGATGAATTGATAGGACGGAAAACTCAAATATTCAGGGCAGGCGGATATTCCATCCAACAGTTTGACTACGTATCATGTTTCCAAAAACATAGCATTTTGGCAGACAGCTCTGTGTTGACCAAACGCAAGAATTTATCGGCAACTCATTATTATGATTATACAGAGGCACCCACGGATGCCTATCGTTTTACCGACGATATTCTGAGGAGTGTTGAGCATGGCGATTTTATTGAATTCCCAATTACTTGCAGCAAGTTCTCTTTACCCTATTATCTGAGGTCGAAAAAGACAAGCGCCAAGATGCGTGGTACTAGATGGGGAGACGGTGGTGCCAACAGAAAGGGATTGGTAGAAACGCTCAAGGGTAGAGTCGAAGCTTTCGCAAGATGGTCACCTTATCATCATGCTACGATAGATTGTAACACCTTCTCTATGCTCTTGGACATTTATCAGGCAAACAGAAATAAAAACAAGCATTTTGTGATATTGGGGCATCCCAAGGGATTGTCATCAGGAAGTTTGCAAATGTTGGAGCAATTGATCTTGGCAAGCCGAGCAAATGGCGATACTTTCACCACCTTGAAAGAAATCATCAAATTATGAGTAGAATAGTCTTTATATTAAATAATGTGGCGGATACCCGTTCGCACAAGCGTATCCAGGAGTTTATGTCGCATGGATATGAGGTGAAGGTATATGGTTGCCAGCGAACAGGAATAGCTCTTACCCAGAAGTATCCTTACGAGGTGACTGTATTTGGCAGTTTTGGGCAAAACCATTATCTTAAGAGATTGGGAATCTTATTGAAAGCCATCCGTAACATCTTGCATGAATGTCGAGAAGATGACATCTATTATTGCTTCGGTATGGATAATGTCTTGGCTGTCTATTTGCAGACACGTCGTAGGTATATTTATGAGGAAGCCGACCTGTCGCATACCTATATAGGGAAGAAGGCTATCGTCCGCTTCTTGGAATGGATAGACAAGAAAGTCATCAAGCACTCGTTATTGACGGCCTTTACATCGGATGGCTATTTGGAATATCATTTTGGAGGAGAACATCCCAAGAATTCGGTAATGATATATAATAAACTAGCTCCTTCCATCTTGGATGTTCCCATGACTCCCAAGCGTAAGTTAGACATAGCGGGGCTGAAGATAGGATTTGTAGGAGGAATCAGAGGAGTGACGGTGTGTAATTTTGCAAAAGTCATAGGAGAGCATTTTCCACAACATGAAGTGCATTTCTATGGATATGTCAACAAGGTGCAAGAACAGATGTTCGCCCAATTGAAGACCTATTCCAATATCTTTTTCCATGGTCCATTTACCAGTCCTGTGGATTTGCCTCGAATCTATTCGCAGATAGATATGGTTTATGCCACTTATGATGCATTTTATGAGAATGTGCGCTATGCAGAACCCAATAAACTTTATGAGGCTATCTATTTTGAAACCCCATTCATCGTGAGCAGCCATACTTTTTTAGCAGAAAAGGTGAAAAAGCTAGGTATAGGTTTTGATGTCGATGCCTTGGATGATGAGGCTATTTGTTCTTTTCTCAATGGGTTGACACCGCAAAAGATAGAGGAAAAGAAAATCAATGCAGCCCATATAGACAAGAATTATACTATTAATGAAAACTCTGCATTCTTCGAGAAATTGAAGAGCATTTTAAACGAATAATATGAGTATGCCGAAACCAAAGATAGCCGTCATAGGTGCCGGAGTTTCAGGAATGACCGTAGCCCAACAGCTCAAGGAACAATATCTAGTCACGGTGTTCGAAAAAGAAAGCACACCCGGTGGTCTCTTGCGCTGCGTGCGCATTTATGGTAGCTTGTTTCATACTTGTGGTGGTCATGTCTTCAATAGCAAGCGACAAGATGTACTGGATTGGTTCTGGGGTAGATTTAACAAAGAAGAAGAATTCCAAAAGACCGATCGCAACTCTTGTATCTTCCTCGACTTAGATGAGCAACCTTCGAAGGATGACAGCCAGCCTGATGGTGCAACCAACCTGCAACGTGTTCCCTATCCCATCGAAAATCACGTCTATTTGTTGGACAAGCAAAAGCAGAAGTCTTTTTATGCCGACCTGGACGAAATAGACCGTGTGAAGGGGAACGATGCAAAATTTACGGATTATCAAAATTTTGGTGATTTCTTGCGTTGGCGCTTTGGCAAGATGCTATATGATTTATACTTCAAGCCCTATAATGAGAAAATCTGGAAATGTGACCTCACAACAGTTCCTATGTCATGGATGGAGGGCAAGCTCCCTATGCCGACCACTCAAGAGATGAGAGATAACAATACTCGGCATATTGAGGAAAAAACTTTCGTGCATTCCACGTTTTGGTCGGAGAAGAATAATGGCTCACAATATATTGCCGACAGATTGGCTGAAGGATTGGACATCAGATATGGATGTGGAATAGATAGCATCCTCTATGATGGTGAAAAATGGAAGATTCTAGGAGATACATTCGACAAAGTAGTATTCTGTGGCAATATCAAGGATATGGTCAAGATGATAGCGGGTGTCGATTTATCTGATTTTATTCCTGCTGTTGAGACTTTGGGCTATCACGGCACCACTTCCGTTTTTTGCGAGATAGATGCCAATCCTTATTCGTGGATTTATTTGCCATCATCCCAATATGAATGTCATCGCATCATCTGCACGGGCAACTTCGCAACATCCAATAATTCTTCAGCCCTTCCCAAGGGCAGGATAACAGCTACGGTGGAATTTACGGATGAAATAAGCAAGGAGAATATCCTAGAAAATCTCAGCAAGATACCTTTGCATCCGGTGTATTTGTCACATTGTTATAATCATTATACGTATCCTATCCAGAATAGCCAAACCCGCAAACTGATAAGCGACGTGAAGCAAAGACTCGCATCTACAGGCTTCTACTTGACAGGTAGATTTGCCAATTGGGAGTATTACAATATGGATGTGGCGATGGGATGCGCCATAGATCTCTGTAAAAAAATACGAAAAGAAGAAGTTTAGGTTATGACAAAACAAGATACGATGCCAAAAGTTGCTTTGATGGTGATTTACAATCATCGGTTCGACCAAAACATCCCTTGTGTAGAGGCTTTGTATAAGGGGAAATTCTCCCACATCTTCCATATCATGCCCTTTTACGATGGCGACAGGGAGAATGTGATTCCCGTATTCGAGTCTTCCTTTTATTTCGAGGGTTACGTGGCGCAAGCTTACCAACATGTGAAGCACATGGGATTTACCCATTTCTTCTTTGTGGCTGACGACATGGTGCTGAATCCCATCGTGAATGAGAAGAATCTATGGGAAGCCATCGGACTTGAGCAAGATGAATGTTTGCATTCCGGTAGATACGGATGGAACCATCTACAAACCTATGGTTATTGGAAGTGGACATTCAATGCACTGAAATATCAAGTTCGCCAAAAGGGTGTGGAAGTGGAAAAGATATTGCCTTCGGCTGAGGAGGCTCGCCGTAGGTTCGATTTCCATCATATTCCATATAGCAAGGTGAAGTTATCCACATTGTTCGGACATGGCTTCAAGCGAAGTTGCTATACTTTGCTGCAGATGCCATTCAGCCGTAGTTTCAAATATCCTTTGGTGGCAGGCTACAGCGACCTGTTCCTGATACCTGCGGAGATTATGCCCAAGTTTACCACCTATTGCGGTGCTTTTGCCGCCACAAGATTGTTTGTAGAGGTGGCGATACCTACGGCATTGGCTTTGGCAGCCGACAAGATTAAGTTCGTATGCGATACCAAGTTAGGATATGGAGCCATTTGGAAGCAAGACGATACGGCTTGGCTTGACCAAATGAACTATTCGCTGAGCAAGCTACTAGATGAATATCCCAAGGACACCTTGTTCTTGCATCCCATCAAGCTCTCGAAATGGAAATAATGGAAGTTTTTAGCTGAAAAAATTAAATGTTATAGCAAAAAAAAGAAGATGCGTTATGAAGATATTGTTGGTGACTTCGTATTTCGCTCCAGAAATAGGGGCTGCAGCCTCACGAATGGGTAACTTGGCGGATGGCTTGGCTGCACGTGGTAATGATGTGGAAGTCTTAGCTCCCTTGCCCAATTATCCCATGGGTATGGTGTTTGAGAAATATCGAGGGATGAGATATTGCGAAGACAATATCAATGGGCATCGGGTGTTCAGATATAAGACTTACACCACGGTAAGCAAGAACCCCATGGCGAGAGCCTTGGGAATGATTTCCTTTGCGACTGTGATTTGGTTGTTTGGCAAACGTCGTAAGTTGGTGAAGAGTTATGATTTGGTGATTGTACAGAGTCCCCCTTTACCAGTGGCATACAGTGCCATCAAGCTATTCAAAGGACTTTTTCGCAAAAAAGTCATATTGAATGTTTCCGACCTTTGGCCCTTGTCGGCGGTAGAGCTTGGCGTTATGAAAAAAGGTAGTGTATCTTATCGGATTTTTGCTTATATGGAGCGCTCCGTTTACCACCATGCCGATGCCATGATGGGACAGTCGGAAGAAATTTTGGAGCATATCAAGGAGTTTGAGCCGAAGAAAGAGTATTTTTTGTATAGGAACTTGAAACCTGAAGAAGGAAAGAAATAAAGGAAAAATGGTAAAGATTGTTTATGCAGGATTGTTAGGAGTAGCACAAGATATGAAGTCGCTCATCCAAAATATCAATTTCAGGGAGTTGGGAGCCGAACTTCATATTTTTGGGGGTGGCAACCAAAAGGAAGACATCAAGAAGTATATCGCAGAACATCCCGATTGCGAGATTTTCTTCCATGGGTATATTGAGCCAAGTCAACTGAAAGCTGAACTCCAGAAATATGATGTGGCTTTGATTCCTCTTACCACAAATATCAAGGGGGCTGTGCCTTCCAAGATTTTCGATATGTTGCCATTGGGACTGCCAATTTTGTTCAGTGGAAGCGGTGAAGGAGCGACTATCGTTGAAAGATATCAATTGGGCTTCGTTTCCAACCCCGATGATATGAATGGGCTGAAAGATAACATCAAGCGTTTTTCGAAGCTCTCGCTACAAGAAAGACAACTTATGGGAGAGCGTGAGAAAAAGGTAGCTTATGAATACTTTAACTTTGAGAAGCAGATGGAAAAATTCCATCAATTCATAAACAAACAGGCGAAATATAGATGAAGAGATGTTTTGATATATTGGTAGCATTCCTTGCCTTGGTCGTTTTCTCTCCATTGTTCTTGGCTTGTTACATAGCCATTCGGCGAGAAGATGGCATGCCCGTCATCTACAAGCAGGAACGAATAGGATTGCATGGCAAGCCTTTCTTCATCTATAAGTTTCGTAGTATGCGGATTGATGCGGAGAAGGATGGACCGCAGTTGCTATTGGAAGGTAAAATGGAAGACCCAAGACTCACAAAGACTGGCAAATTCTTACGAGAACATCATCTTGACGAACTTCCTCAACTATGGAATGTACTTGTGGGCGACATGAGCTTTGTGGGGTATCGCCCGGAACGAAAGTATTATATTGACCAAATCATAGAGTATAATCCTCGGTATGTAGAGCTGTATCGCATTCGCCCTGGGGTGACATCGTTTGCTACAATATACAATGGATATACCGATACGATGGAAAAAATGCTCAGACGCTTGGACTTGGATTTGTATTATTTGGAGCATCAGTCTATGTGGTTTGATGTAAAGGTACTCTTCAAGACCTTTACGAATATCGTGGGAGGAAAGAAATTTTAGCAAATGATATATATATAGAAAATAGGTATTGAGAGTTTTAAGAACGGAGATAGGAGATAATTAATGATGAGAATGAAAGTAAATGTGATAGGTCTGGGATATATAGGTCTGCCGACAGCATTGATGCTTGCATCGCATGGCATCGAGGTGGTCGGTACTGATTATAATCAGGACAAGGTGACTGAATTGTTGGCGGGAAAAGTGACTTTCAAGGAGCAAGGACTGGATGAACTTTTTTCCAAAGCCTTGGAAGGAGGCATACAATTCACCACACGGTATCAGAATGCTGATACTTATATCATATCAGTTCCTACACCCTACGACAAAATATCGAAGAAGATAGATGTGAGCTATGTGGTGAATGCTGTAAGCGAAGTGTTGAACGTCTGCAGGAATGAAGCTGTCATCGTGATTGAGTCAACCATCAGCCCAGGCACCATCGACAAAACAGTGCGCCCATTGGTCAATGAAACCAAGAATACTATGGGCAAGCAAGTACATCTGGTGCATGCCCCAGAGCGAATTATCCCAGGTAATATGGTATATGAACTGGTGCATAACAACAGAACCATTGGCGCCGACGAGCCAGAGATAGGAGAAAAAATCAAGCAGTTGTATGCTTCCTTTTGTCTAGGAAACATTGTGCTGACAGACATTCGTACAGCGGAGATGACCAAGGTGGTGGAAAATACATTTCGAGCCATCAACATCGCCTTTGCCAACGAACTATCCCGCATTTGTCGTTACGACCAGATGGACGTGCATGAGATTATCCGTATCTGCAATATGCATCCTCGTGTCAATATTATGAATCCAGGTCCGGGTGTAGGTGGTCATTGCATCTCTGTTGATCCGTGGTTTTTGGTTGGCGACTATCCACAGCTTGCCAATATGATAGGGGCAAGTATGAAGGTGAACGAATCTCAGCCAGATTTCGTGTTGAATCGCATTAGCGAAATTATGAAAGAAAACCATATCAAGAGCAGTGAGAAGGTAGGATTGTATGGTATCACATACAAGGAAAATGTTGATGACTATCGCGATTCGCCAACTTTGCAATTACTGGAATCGCAGAGACGACATCTTTCTGCTCCCTTGAAATGCTATGACCCATTCTTGGAACATTGTCATGTAGTGGAGAGCCAAATGTCTGATTTCTCAGAATTTCTGGAATCGGTAGATATGGTGGTCATCATGGTGAAACACGAGCACCTTCAGAAACAATGGGATAAATTGAAGGGGAAGGTCATCCTCGACTGCCACAATATTTGTCCACTGCCCAATGTTTATCGTCTTTAATCACCCCAAGAAACTAACAGATAGCCTATGAAAAAAATCATGCTCATATTCGGCACACGGCCTGAGGCCATCAAAATGGCTCCTTTAGTAAAAGCCTTTCAGGCAGACAAGGAGCATTTCGAGACCATCGTGTGTGTTACCGGACAACATCGAGAGATGCTCGACCAAGTCTTGGAAATCTTCCACATCACTCCCCAATATGATTTAAATATTATGAAGAAAGGGCAAGATCTCTATGATGTCACAGCCCGTGTACTCCTGAAGATGCGGGACGTATTGCAACAAGAGAGACCAGATGCGGTGCTTGTACATGGGGATACCACAACCTCGACGGCAGCAGCTTTAGCGGCTTTTTACCAGCAAATACCTGTGGGACATGTGGAGGCAGGGCTTCGCACACACAACATCTACGAGCCTTGGCCTGAAGAACTGAATAGGCAACTGACAGCACGTATGGCTACCTGGCATTTCACACCAACAAAACTTGGCAAGGAAAACTTGTTGGCGGAGGGTATCGATGAAAACAAAATCTTTATCACTGGCAACACGGTGATAGATGCGCTTCAGCTGATAACAAAAAAGCTGAATACCTCCTCCAACAACGTATCAGACAGACGACTCGTGCTCATTACGGGGCATCGACGTGAGAATTTCGGCGATGGCTTTCTGCATGTTTGTCGAGCCATCAAGACGTTGGTAGAGAAATATCCCCATGTGGATTTTGTCTATCCTGTGCATCCGAACCCAAATGTAAGAAAAGCCATTGTTGAGGTATTTGGGGAGAATTGCTTCTCTACAGAAGAAAAACAGAACAATCTTCGCTTTATAGCGCCGCTCGACTACGTGGATTTCGTGAGAATGATGTCTAAATCTACCATCGTGCTCACCGACAGCGGAGGCATACAGGAAGAGGCACCAGGACTGGGTAAACCCGTCTTGGTGATGAGAGATACCACCGAGCGACCAGAGGCATTGGCGGCTGGCACAGTGAAGTTGGTGGGAACCAACTACGACAAGATTGTGGGCGAGGTGTCTCGACTGCTCGACGATGATTCTTATTATCAGCAAATGAGCAAGGCGGTAAACCCTTACGGCGACGGACACGCTTGCGAACGAATATTGAATGTATTGAAATAAAAGACAAGGTACCCACCTTAAGAGTCTATACCCAGGAAAACACATTAAAAAAAGAATATTCATGAAGAATTTGATAACGATATTAGCACTTTGTGGGGGCACCCTGAGCATACAGGCAAGTGGATTCGAAAAGACAGATAGTCTTTGGAATGTAGATCCTGTGTATGTGCAACTCTTCGGTGGCGTCAACAAGTCGGCAAACGAAAATTTGCCTTTCTCTGAATTTTCCTCCTATCCGCTCTCAATGGGATTCTTCGTGGGCATAGGTAAGGAATTCTCACCCTTATGGGGATGGCGCATAGCCTTGAGGTACAATCACAACAAGAGCCGAAATGTAGAGAAATGTGAGAGTCAGGACACTTGGGGATGGAACAACTTAGGCCTCTTTGGCGACCTCACATTCGATATTACAGATGCCTTGACCTCGAAGGTAAGGCATCTGGCAAGACCATTCAATCTGAAAGCCTTCGTGGGTGTAGGCGCAGCCTATACCTTCGGTTTCGACGAGGTGCCACTGTCTTACACCGAGGCATACTCCCGCAAGAGCCAACTGTTGCCAGCGGCACGCATCGGTCTGACAGCCACCTATCGTGTGGCAGAACATTGGAGAGTGGGCGCGGAATTGAGCCAAACTGCTTTCACCGACGCATTCAATGGCGTGAAGGCCGGAATCCCATTTGACACCCGAACCAATCTGAAACTGGGTGTATCTTATGTGTTCGGCAAAAACAAGAAGGTTCTCACGCCAGAGAAACCCATTGTGATGAGCAATCGCTTGAGAACCACCCCTGCCCTGCCGTTCCGTATGCCGGACACAGAGAGTACCAAGAAGAGAAGCGTGGCTGGCTGTGCCTTCCTCGACTTTCCTGTCAACGAGACCGTCATCTATCCGCAATATCGACGCAATCCACAGGAACTACGCCGCATTTGTTCCACTATCGACAGTGCACTCTTCGACAAGAGCATCCAGGTAACTCATATCACGCTGCACGGTTACGCATCACCAGAGAGTCCATACGCTAACAACACCCGATTGGCCAAAGGACGCACCGCCTCGTTGATGGAGTATTTGCGCAAGCGCTATCACTTGTCGGTTTCCTTGTTCCATACTGAGTTTACTCCAGAGGACTGGGAGAATCTACGCAACTTCATCGCCGACGGCAATCGCCGCCGAGTGAAGGGCGACATCTGGTATGAGAACGCCAATATACTGGAGACCCCAGAGATACCTGCTGAGGTTTCTAAATATCGCGACGAAATGCTGAAGATCATCGACCAAGACATCGATCCCGACGTAAAAGAACAACAACTCAAGCTCGTTGGGAGTGGCGAACCTTACAAGTGGCTCCTACAGCATGTTTATCCTGGCTTGCGACATACCGACTATGTGGTGGAGTATGTGGTGCGCAGCTATCCTGTTAGCAAGAGCCGTAAGCTCATCTATACCCATCCTGAGGCACTGAGCTTGAAAGAAATGTATATGGTAGCTCAAAGTTATGAGAAGGGCACCGACGACTGGTTGGATGCCCTCATGATAGCCGCCAAGCAGTATCCTTCCAATCCTACTGCCAATCTCAATGCCGCCTGTGCCTGTGTAGAGATGAAACGTATCTCGGATGCCAAGCGATTCTTGGCGAATGCTGGCAATTCCAAGCAGGCTCTCTATCTGGCTGATGTCATCAAGGCGATGGAGGGCAAATGCCAATGGAAGATGGAAAACGGAAAAGTAGTGGTAATTAACTAAAAGAGATGGCAGATAATAAGTAATTATGATTATGCAGAAAAGATATATTGTTTTTTGTGACATATTGGTAGCCTTGGTGACCGTAGCAACTGGTGTTACGTCTTGCTCTGGCGAGGCTCTCACTGAGGCTGAGCGTAACAACGCTGCTTTCCAAAAGGCGTTAGGTGGCGAGGTAAGTCCGATGCAATGGTGGCGCACGGCAGTCACCATCAAGGTAAATGTGGAGACAAACGCCCCCGTCAAGCTCTGGCTGATGTCCGACGAGGATAAGGGAACACTCTTTGACTATCGGGAGATAGCCGCCAGCTCGATGGTCGATATGACGGCTCCACAGGGACAGGGCAATACGCTCTATCTAGTGTCCGTATGCAAACGAAAGAAGAAAATCACTTCCATCTCCCTAAACGGAAGAACAGAGGAGACCGTAACCCTGAGTACGCAGGACAATGATACCAAGAGTAGGAAGAGTCAAGCTGAAAACGTCACAACGATAGCATCCCATAAAGCCAAGGATGGAGAAAATAAAGTCCAGGCGAATGGCGTAGAGGGCGATGCCAGAGACGTAGCCGCCTCGCTATATGGCTCTAGCGTAAACGGTGACGCAGAATACAACCAGCTGACTGAGAAACAAAAGAAGGAAGGTCTCGACCTATTGACCAATTACTACCAAGAGTATGTAAATGCCAAGGACCTCGGTCTCAACACCGACTACGAGTTGGAGTCGAAGGGAGATTTCCGCATCACTTGGTTTGCGGGCAACTGTATGTCATCTACCCCCCACATCCTGGGTTATTATTATCATACGCCAGGCACTTACGACGACATCCAATACGTGGATCTCTCGGAGACGGAGATATACGATTACATCGACGGCAAGGCCAAGGTGCAATACCAGATCAACGAGGCTGCTGCGCAGCAATATGGATTGGAGACCAATCATTGGTACGATGCCAACTTCGACATGAAGGATACCTTCGATGACAACGACCCTTATCTGAGCAGCCGAAAGGGAGACGATGCCTACAGCACAATTTCCGTCTTCCATCGTTATGGCAGAAACATCAGTGCCATTCGTGGTGTTTCTTTCGTCGTGAAGGCTCCAGCTGGCAAGCATGTGGGATTTTACGATAGAGTGGAGGAAGTGGAAGCCCCAGAGCAATACGACCGTTTTGTGAAATTGGGCATCCAGCCCTATACATCCAGAGGCAAATACAAGATGATGAACTTTTCGTGCGAGGCGATGAACATGACTAGGAATGGCTCCCACAGAAGCTGCATCGTGCCTACCGAGAACTCTTACTGGCTGGGCATGGAAAACACTTACGACGGTGGAGACCTCGATTGTAACGATGTAATCTTCGAGGTGAGTTCCCCGTTGGACATCTATCGTCCTACCATCGTGGAGCCAGACTTGGCACCATTTGGCGAATACGATGACAAAATGCCTTGGACCATCGCCTATGAGGATGTGTATCGTGATGCCGACTACGACTTCAACGATGCCGTCATCAAGGTAGTGCCCGACTATGAGAATGAGAAATGCTGCGTAACGGTGATGGCGGCAGGAAGCAAGCAACGTATGTACTTGCACTACGACGGTCCTGACGGTGACCAAAACCTCGGCGAAATCCATGAACTGCTAGGTGGTAGCACCGACACCGAAATCAACACCAAGACTTCGATGGCGCAGACAGCCTTCGTCAATATCGACTGCGTACGCTGGCCCAAGGGTTACAACATGGCAGACGATGCCAAGCGATTCTACATTGAAGTAAAGCGAGGTTCCTGCTCTGACTGTAGCGACGTCATCACTCTGCCACAGGAAGCGGGCGAAACCCCAGAGGCTCTGCTCATCGCAGGCGAATGGAAATGGCCTAAGGAGGGCGTTAACGTCATGACAACCTACGACACCTTCAGCAGTTGGTGCAAGGACATTACCAAGATGGCATACTGGAATTGGTATTCCTATCCGAAATCGAACACATACGTAAACTATTAGTTATATCTATCCCTATAGGATGGTTATGAAACTTGAGATATAAAATAAGAAATACTCACAATTTAAACTAGACGAATATGAAAAAGAATGCTTTAGCTTATTTGCCTTTCCTCGCCGCAACGCTGGGGATGGCTTCTTGTAGCGAAGACAACGCTATCAGCGATTCGCTCTCCCAGAAGTGGCAACAAGCTTTGAGTGGGCAGAGTGATGCCAAGCAGAGCTGGGTTACCGCCGTGGATATGCAGCTCAACATCATCGACAAGAGCGGCTCCACTGTCAGCGTCTATTCCATAGGCGATGAGACACCGGTGCTGCTCGGACAGAAGGAGATGAAGGGCAATGGTGTGATGCGCCTCGACATTCCGCAGGGCATCGGTAATAGCATCGGTGTCATCAGCGATGGCAAGGATGGACGACTCTACCAGCGTGTCTATCTCTCAAAGGACAACAAGCAGGTGGAGGACGTGGATTTCATCACAGGTACCAACTCCAGTGTGATACCTGTGGAAACACAGAATGCAAGAAGTCGTGTCATCTCCAATACCGCAGACACACCACTCCCTACGCCGTCGGGTACTCACGATGCGAGCCTCAACGGCAACACCGTCAAGGCAACCAATGGTTATTTCAACTTTGGTGGATGGGCATGGGAGGCATTACTGCAAGCTCTGCCAGAAGGAATACGTGCCGACAGAAACAATCCAAATGGCATCGATTATGAGTTTACATCCGACGGCTACCAGGGACAGGGCAAGTATGGCGACAATACCATCGTCAACCTCTCTTACCTCTATGGTTACACGGGCTGTCGCAAGTCTCGCATCATTGGCTATTACACCCATTCGGATGGTAGCTATAGCGACCTTGAAATGCACGATTTGGGTGAGTGTCTTACCAAGGACTATCTGGCCTCACCAGGTTCTACCAACTATCAAGCCAAGGTGCAGTATCAGTTGGATGGCAAGGATACATGGTACGATGCCAACTTCTGGTACACGGATGGCGAGGGAGTGCTCGTAGATGAGAATGGTAAAAAGGTGTCAGCCCCTGCCAACACCCAGCGCTTGGGCGACGGCGTGTTCAACTCCTTCTTGGTACACAACAACTATGGCTCACGTGTTTCTGGTATGCGTGGTCTCTCCTATCAGATTTCCATCCCAAAGGGTAAAAAATTTGGTTTCTATCTTCGCATCGCAGACGAAAGCTTGACCGATGCACACAAGACCATTCTGCAGAATAAAGGTGTGGATGTATCCAAGGTGACGAGCGAGGTAAATTTCTCCAATACTGAATTAAACCAGGCAATGAATGGAAGCATCTATTTCCGCAGTTCCTACAAGAAGTACGACAACTTCTCGTTCATCGGATTTGATGATGGCTCCACCGCAGGCGACGCCGACTGTAACGACGTGACTTTGGGCTTCCTCGATGCCGATGGTAAGCCTGGCCCTCACGTATATAACGCCTCAGAGGAACTTCAGTCTTGGACCATCGGCTACGAGAATCAAGGTTTGGATGCCGACTTCGACTTCAACGACGTCGTTATCAAGGTAACTCCTAATCCTGTCACCCACAAGGCAAAAGTCGAATTGTTGGCAGCCGGTGGTGTGTATAAGACCGAGTTGTATTTCGGCAGCAAGAAACTCTGCGAGGTACACGAAGCCTTTGGTGAGAATGAGAATAGCAAGGGGAGGTATGAAATGGTGAACACCGACACTTCCAGTACGATGCTCCCTAGCGTAGACCTGGGTGAAGTGGATTGGCCAGCCGACTATACTATGAGTGAGAACGGAAGTTTATTCAACACCAAAGTGTATATAGCAGATAAAACCTATACAGCCTCACCTGGTACTTATATTGGCTCCAACAATGATGTGCCAACTGCCGTATGTGTGGCTGGCGACTGGCAGTGGCCTAAGGAGTACACCAATATCTTCACTGCTTATCCATTGATTGGACAATGGGGCAAAAATGTCACTAATTCCGACTATTGGAACTGGTATTCACAACCAAAATCAGACAATGTGATGAGTGGCAAATAAGGCAATATTGAAACCGAAAGGTTAGTATTTAGAACAATTAAATCCCGATAAGAGTGCAAGACGCTAAACTCTTATCGGGATTTTTTTATAGACGACGCTGCTGAGTGTGCAGAGCGGGCTGTCTTTTCTGGAAGCGACATCCGACAGCAAGCAGTGGGGGCAGTTTTTCGAGTCGGCGATAGGTGCCTACATTCTAAGCGAGGCTTTCGTTCTTCGCCTGGAGGTATATTATTGGCGAGAAGGAAACGACGAAGTGGATTTCATACTCAAGAAGAACCAGAAGTTTGTTACCATCGAGGTGAAAAGCAACGGCGAAAGTACGACCCTGGAAATGGCACTGTTCCAACTGAAACAGAAGGATGATTACAGGATGGTAATCCACACCCCTTCGTCTCGCTCCCTCGCCTCGCTGATGGCGTTCACCAGGCGGTGAAGCCAGATGCGGGAGTCCACCCCCATACCCGGCACGCGGTTTTCGCCCACCAGGATGCAGCCCTGCGTGTCATCGGGGTAGTTGCCCGCATGGATGCGGATGCCCTCGAAGCCAGGCACGCCCTGCACATATGGCAGCCACAGCTTGAAGCTGGGCGAATGGATGATGAGCAGCGGATAGGTGCCCTCGGGGATGGCGGTGACACCCTTCATCTTCTGGGCCTTCTTGCCCGACACTCTGCCCAGACGCACGTTCACCTCCTGGGGTGAAAGTTCCACACCCAGCAGGTTGCGCCACGTAGGCTCCAGGGTGTCGCAGAAGTAACGCTCAGCCAGGCGACCGATGGTATAGGTATTCTTCTTGGCTATACGTTTTACTACTATTTCCATAATCTCAACATCATTTAAAATGAATAATCTGTGATATTTAATATATGACGAGGACGAGGTTTCGTCATTTCGCATAGATTTCGGCTCCGACGCTGGTGGCGGAACTAGCGGTGGTGGAGGCAGCACACCAGACGGTGGCGGCTCCTACACAGGCGGCTCAGGCTCCAGCTCTGGCGACTCATCAGACACCATCCTTTAGACATCGCCCCCATCCGAGGGCTTTGTTCGTTTAGGCACGAAAGATATCCCCAAACATTCTAATCATTTAAAAAACATTCTAACGTTCATTTAAAAAACATTCTATCATTCTAAACTTCGACAATATGAAAAAGGAAAATTGGAAAACCGTGATTCAGATTCTTATCTCTATCCTTACAGCGATAGGCACCACGCTGGGCATAACCAGTTGCATGCCGTGACATGAAAAAAGTCAAGGAGCATTCATCTTGCTTCTTGGCTTTTTTCTTGCTCATATTTCTTAATTGCTTTGCCATTTCGGCGTTCTGTGTAAGCAGCCTTGCCATGAGTTGGGGCAGGTATGCGCTGCCTGGAAAGATTGTAATACCCAACCTTGTCCGTTTCGTCGGCTGGTCGGATTTCGATACCGCTGGCAGTACGCTTGATAACGAGCGGCAAGTCGATGTTTCGCTCTATGAAGACATGGCTATTTCCAAAAGCGTCATCTGCAACGAGAAGAGAGTCTTGAAAGAGACTGTCTTTAGCTGCCGCCTGTTTAAGGCTTTATATATTGCGCTGTATATAAATAATCAAAATTTGCATATACTTTTTTGGTAAATTATGAAAAAATCACTAATTTTGCAAACGATTTACAACAAATGTATAGCATATTATGACAATTTACATAGGTTTACAGTATTTACAGTCACTAGGGAAATGGTATATGCAATGGATCGCAATAGCTACGATGGGCGTGCTTGTCTCATGCTCGTCGCACGATGACCCTGCATATTCGCAACTCAAGGAAATATACAATGATGGCGTAAAGGCGCAAAAGGCAGAAGCATATACAAATGCCCTACAGAAGTATGCACGCTGTATATATGAATGCTCTTCCGACCAATATACACAGAACGACAGCATCAAACAACTCCTGCCCAAGGCCATGATTCAACTGCTGAACACTTACCAAAGCCTCGGACAGCCACAGAAATGCATCGCATACTTCGACAGTCTGCGAACGGAGACATCACACCCTGACGTGCATCACAACAAGGTGCTCACCTCTTACTTCAAAAGAGATGTATATATACTCCTCTCCTACTCCTTGTCGAGGACGGAACAAGAGGACTCTGCCGCCCGACTGATGGACGAGGCACTGCAGATGCCCCTCTCCTATCCTTCGCACGAAAGACTTTTCTGCCACTATGCCTATGCGGCTGGTGTCTATTATTGCGTGCCAAGCTACCACGACAAAGTGCTGAAATACGGCAACCTCGCCTTGGCGGAAGCGAAGCACTGCGAACGAAACTCCAGTGTGCAATGGCTGGTGGGATGCCTAGGAAAGATGTATATGAACACCGGGGATGTGAGCAAGGCTATCTCGATGTATCGAGAAGGATACGACATAGCGGAACAGAACCACGACACATTGGGCATGGCAAACACCAAGAATCTCTTCGTGGACTTCATGATGAGATGGAAACTGTATGGCGAGGCTAACAGATATGCCACGGATGCCGTGAACCTGATCAAGGCGATGGGCAATTCGAACCCGATGGTGAAGAGCAACATCTATATCAACAAGGCGAAGACCTTGTTGGCGATGGGCAAAACGCAGGATGCCCTAACTTACCTGAAAGATGCCAAGGATATCTGCAAGGATTTGCCTTACAACAGCGGTATGTCGGACGTAGATTTGCTCATAGGCAAGGCTCTGATTGCAAAAGGCAAAGCTTTGACCACAAAAGAAAAAGGCAAGGGCGACGAGATCCAGGGCAAAGGCGACGAGATCCAGGGCATGAAATTGCTCGACAATGTGTCGCACGAGGCTTCTTTCTCGCTCAAGGCGCAAGCTTTTTACGAACTGGCGAAAATCCATCTCAAAAAGGGTGACACGGCTCTCGGGGAGCAGAACCTGGACAGCATGTATGCCACCTTGAACCAAGCCTGTCCACCTATATTTATAGACGGAGCCTATAATTTCGCCCTCGACCACTATCTCCTGAAAGGCGACCAAGCCAAAATTGCGCTCTATGCCAAGGGCATCCGAGACGAGAAAGCCGAACAGGAGAAAAACGGGATGATGAAATCTGTGACCCAGTCGCTGGTGAGGATAGAACTGGAGAAACAACGACGACTCATGGTGCAAAAGGTGGAAGATATGGAGCAGAGAAAACTTCTCGACATTTTCGCCATCTGCTTCTTGGCTTGTTGTATCCTGGGGGGCTTCTTCTATTTTCTGAAAAAGAGGAAAGAGGCGCACGCCAAAAGTATGAGGGATGAGCTGAAGCTTACCGAGAAACAGCAGAAGCTCACCGAAACAGAGCAAAAGTTGGCTATAGTCACCGAAGACAAAGCACAGGTGGAACAATCGCTTGCAGCCATGTCGAAAGACAAGGAGCAGGTGGAACAATCGCTTGCAGCCATGTCGAAAGACAAGGAGCAAGTGGAGCTATCGCTTGCCGCCATGTCGAAGGACAAGGAGCAAGTGGAGAAGCAGCTCAGAAGCATCGAGCAGAAGGATGTGGATAAGGTGAAGGCTGGCATCTCATTGCCAGACATCTTGAAGGAGAAGGGCGACATCAAGTTTAAGGAGTACTTCAACCGATCGTACCCTTACTTCCTCAAGGAACTGCGCAAGGAGGCAGATCACATCACCAGCAAGGAGGAGCTATACTGCATGCTCATCGCCCTGGGGCAGACCAACCAGGAGTTATCTACGGTGTTTAATGTGGCACGCTCTAGCGTTACCATCGCCAAGTATCGTCTGCGCAAGAAATTACCTCTCAAGGGAAACCAAACCATGGAGATCTATCTAGATAGATTGATTACGAAACACGAGAATCTCGTCTTTACAGAGGAAGAGACGGAGCGACACCAGAATCCTGCCCCCACAGAGGAATAATTAATCTCCCGCAGATTTCGCAGATGACGAAGATTTCGCAGATTTTTAGATAAAGAAAGAGCCTTGCCCCCATCGGACAAGGCTCTTTTTATATGACTGTGCAAGGCTCTTTTATCTGATTATCCAAGGCTCTTTTGTATTTTTTTAGCCTCCCCATTCTATTTTATGTCCTAAAATTAGGCATTTCCAAATATTTTGCTTAATTTTGCCTTCGAAAAAAAATGAAATAAGAAAATGATAGATATAAAAGGTATAACCAAAAGCTTCGGCTCGCTGCAGGTGCTCAAGGGTATCGACCTGCACATCGACAAGGGCGAGGTGGTGAGCATCGTCGGACCTAGTGGCGCCGGCAAGACCACCCTGCTCCAGATTATCGGTACCCTCGACAAGCCAGACAGTGGCAGCATCGTGGTAGATGGCGTGGATGTGCGCAGCCTCAGCACCAAGAAGTTGAGCGACTTCCGCAACCAGCACCTGGGCTTCGTGTTCCAGTTTCACCAGCTCCTGCCCGAGTTCACGGCATTGGAGAACATCATGATTCCTGCCTTCATCGCCGGCAAGAGCAGAAAGGAAGCCAAGGAGCGTGCCGAGGAACTCTTGGCATTCATGGGATTGAGCGACAGAGCAGGTCACAAGCCAGCCGAGCTATCAGGAGGCGAGAAACAGCGTGTAGCTGTAGCGAGAGCCTTGGTCAACAATCCTGCCGTCATCCTTGCCGACGAGCCATCGGGCAGTCTCGACACCAAGAACAAGGCAGAGCTTCACCAGCTCTTCTTTGACCTGAGAGACAAGTTCGGCCAGACCTTCGTCATCGTCACCCACGATGAGGGCTTGGCAGCCATCACCGACCGCACCATCCACCTCAAGGACGGAATGATAGAGAAAACAGTGGAGGCGAATGCTACGGAAAAGGCTGAAACTGCTCCAGAAGAAACTGCTGCAAATACAGAATCGGCTCCAGAAGAAACTGCTCTAGAAGAAATCATTTAATCAAGAAACGAAACATGGCTAAAAAGATAAAACTCGGCGATTACAATCGCCTTCGCATAGTAAAGAAAGTAGATTTCGGATTGTATCTCGACGGAGGTGACGAAGGGGAGATTCTCCTCCCTTCCCGCTACGTACCCGAGGGAGTAGGCATTGGAGACGAGCTGGATGTCTTCATCTATCTCGACCAGGACGAGCGTCTCATCGCCACCACGGAGACCCCGCTCGCCAAAGTGGGCGACTTCGCCTACCTCGAAGTGAAATGGGTCAACGAATACGGTGCCTTCCTGGGCTGGGGCTTGATGAAAGACATCTTCTGTCCATTCCGTGAGCAGAAGAAGCGCATGGCCATCGGCAATTCCTACATCGTGCATATCCACATCGACGAGGAGAGCTACCGCATCGTAGCCTCAGCCAAGGTGGAGCGATACATGAGCGAGGAGCACCCTCACTACCGCCATGGTGACGAGGTGGATTTGCTCATCTGGCAGAAGACCGACCTCGGCTTCAAGGTCATCATCGACAACAAATACCCGGGTCTCCTCTACCAAGACCAAATCTTCCAGTACATCCATACGGGCGACAAGATGAAGGGCTACATCGGCAGAGTGCGTCCTGACGGCAAGATAGATGTCACCCTACAGAAGACGGGCATCCAGCAGACCGCCGACTTCGCCGAAACCCTCTACCAGTATCTCCTGGACAACGATGGCGAATGCGACCTCGGCGACAAGAGCGAGGCGGACGACATCTACGAGCGATTCCACGTGAGCAAGAAGGTATATAAGCGTGCCGTGGGCGACCTCTACAAGAAACGCCTCATCACCGTGAGTCCGATGAGCATCCG
>ERZ808266.35-NODE-35-length-55986-cov-5.668270_pt1 | contig 55986 bp, 32 predicted proteins | sample MGYA00521278_ERZ808266 | MGnify/ENA primary metagenome ERZ808266 (study PRJEB31516, sample SAMN03275591) | gut metagenome | biome: mammalia-associated habitat; material: feces | host: Papio cynocephalus | place: Kenya | collected 2012-08-02 ... | reverse complement strand
TCATCACGACCGTTGTCCACAAGCCGTCCCTGATGATTCTGGACGAGCCGTTCTCCGGTTTCGATCCGGTGAACGCCGAGCTGATCCGCAAGGAGATCCTTCGTTTGAAGGACGAGGGTGCCACGATCATCCTTTCGACCCACAACATGGAATCTGTCGAGGAACTCTGCGACAACATAGCCCTCATCAACAAGTCCCATCTGGTGATCACCGGAGGTGTAAATGAGATTCGTCACAAGTACGGCAACAACAACATCGAACTTGTCTACACCGGTGAGGACAATGTGAAGGATGCCGAAGGAATATTCAAAGTCCTTTCGGATGAGGACAACGCCGGCCGCCACACCGCCGTGCTGACGCTCGGAGAGCATGTCTCGTCCAACGACGCGCTTTCGGCCCTGCTGGCGCAGGACATCGTCGTCAACTCGTTCAAGGAACTGATTCCGAGGATGAACGACATATTCATAAAACTTGTAACAGAGGAGGCGTAGCCATGAATTTCAGAATAATAAAGACTGTCATAGCGAGGGAATATCTCACCCGCGTCAAGAAAAAGTCATTCCTTGTCACGACGATTCTTGTTCCGATCATTTTCGCGGTCACAATGGTCGTGCTCGGAGTGATTATGGCCGGGACAAAGGAAAGAAAACAGGATGTCGCTGTTGTCGATCGTTCAGGAATCGTGATGAGCCATCTTCAGGACACGGACAGGCTCACTTTCACGGACTATTCCTCAGAGAATCCCGACTCGGTGAAGGCGCGTCTCGCGGAGTATGGAAAAGACGTCCTTGTGGTAGTGTCCCCGTTGGATTCGGCCAAGAAGACGGTCTCCGTGCAGACATATTCAAAGGACCCTCTAGGGGTTGAGTTCACCACCGGGCTCGCCGACAAGGCCAATGACGCGGTGGAGGAGTACCGAGTGCAGCAGTACGGCATCGACAACCTCTCGCAAATTATGGATGAGGTCAAGGCTGATGTCAAGATCACAGAATATACCATGGATGACGAAGGGAATGAAACCATTTCAGAGTCAGGAATATACATGATCATCTCCATGCTGCTTGGAATCATCATCTGGATGTTCATCATGATGTTCGGAGGGCAGGTGATGTCCAGTGTCATCGAGGAGAAGACCAGCCGTGTCGTCGAGGTTCTGATCTCGTCCGTGAAGGCCATTGACCTGATGTTCGGAAAGATCATCGGTGTGGCTCTCGTGGCGTTGACACAGTTCTTCCTGTGGATTATCCTGACGGGTGTGCTCGTCTCTGCGGCCACAGCCTTTGTAGGTAAGGATATGTTCGCTGAGATGGCCGGCAATCCTGAGATGATGGCGCAGACAATGGGTGTCACGCCGGATCAGATGCAGGCCCTTGGAGGTGCGACCGCCACTTTGAACGCATCCGCTGACTCCACCGCTGTTGTGGCCGGAGAGCCTGACGAGATGAGTGTCATTGTCGGCACGCTTGTGAATATTCCTTGGGTGAAACTGATTGTCTCATTCCTTATCTATTTCATTCTTGGGTACTTGCTCTATGCGTCAATGTTTGCCGCCGTGGGCTCCGCCGTGGAGAACGAGGGCGATTCTCAGCAGCTTCAGATGCCGCTGACCATCCCGCTGATGATCGCCTACTTCATCATTCTTGTGGCTTTCCAGAATCCGGACAGCAGTGTGGTTGTTTGGGGATCGATGATTCCGTTCACATCACCGATCGTGATGCTGGCCAGAATTCCGTACGGAGTTCCGATGTGGCAGCTGGTCGTTTCGATCGCACTGTTGCTCGTGACCTTCGTCGGTTGCGCCTGGCTTTCCGCCAAGATCTACAAGGTGGGCATCCTGATGTTCGGTAAGAAATCTACTTTCAAGGATCTTTGGAAGTGGTTGAGGATGAAATAAATTTGGGTGCATGTTGTTACTTTCGCCTGGGTTCCGGAAGCATATTTCCCAGACCCCAGGCTTTGTGCACTGATTCAATTCGGATTACATATCAGGTTGGATTTATGAGGAGAATGCTAACTGTTATTCTGCTGCTGGCCGGGGGTCTCTACCTTGGCGCCCAGGAACGTACTGTCACTTGGACAACAGATCCTGTTGACGGACATCGTACCGGTGTCGTGGCTTCAAACGCGACGAATGTGAGCGAGGCGATGGGCACGGTCAAAGGCTGTACCTACTATGCGCCTAACGGTCGCAAATTCCGAAGGGGAACCGTGAGGAATGTCGCCAGGATAATGCTTGACGCCCAGCCTGCCATGGCCAAGGTGAAGACCGTCATAGGCCATTCGACAAGGGCGATGGTCCGGACTTATCCGGAGTGCGAGATCTACGATTGGTACATTGACGAATTGATGAGGGCGACCGCCGACAGCACAGGCAAGCGGGTTGACATCGGTTTCGTCAACCGAGGGGGAGTCCGGATTGACATGCCTGCCGGTGAGGTGCTTTATGATGACATCATGTCGATGTTCCCGTTCCGCAATTACCTGTGCTACGTGGCTTTGCATGGACGTGACGTTAGGGTGCTGCTCGACCAGATGGCCGCCACGACCTTGCAGATTGTCGGTGGTGTGAAGGTCACGGTGAAGAATGGCAAGATTGTCTCCGCGACCGTGAACGGTGAGCCTCTTGATGATGACAAGATCTACGGAGTCGCCACTCTGAACTTCCTTCTGGACGGCGGCGACGGCTACAAGGTGGCCAACAACGCTGTTGAGATCATAAAGTGCAACGGCTACCTCTACGACACGATGCTCGCTTACGTCCAGAGTCTCACCGCCGCCGGAAAGCCTATCGAGTACCAGAACCAGCACTGGATCACAGTAATACAATAGGTCACTGAGTCTGCCGAAGTGATTAAGACCGAAGTGACTAAGAGCTTGTCGAAGTGAATATCAAGAATCAGAAATAAGTAGACCACTGAGATTGCCGAAGTGACTGATAAGAACCAGAAATGAAAAAGATATTTTTAGGAATATGTCTGCTCGCGGCGTTGTCCTGCATCGATGCCGCGGCCCAGAGACGGTTGACCATCCTTCATGTCAACGACACCCACAGCCACCTTGAGCCAGAGCGTGCCGGTGAGCGGAAAGGCCTTGGCGGTGTGATCGAACGTGCGGCTTACCGGGACAGCGTCGTGAAAGCTGACGGAAAGAGGAACGTGCTCCTTCTTCATGCCGGAGATTTCAGTCAGGGAACATCTTACTTTTCCGTGCTTGGAGGCGACATAGAGATCGACCTTATCAACGCGATGAAGTACGACTGTGTGACCCTCGGCAACCATGAGTTTGACAACGGTGTCGATGAGCTCGCACGTCGTCTGTCCAGCATCAAATGCCCGGTTGTCTGCGCCAACTACGATTTCTCGAATGTGGCTCTGGCAAAGTACGTTAAGCCTTACACCATTGTGAGGAAAGCCGGAATGAAAATCGGTATCATCGGTCTAATGCCCGACATCACCACCCTTGTCTCCAAGGAGGTCTCCGACAAGATTCCCGCCTTTGAGAACGCGGAGGTTGTCAACAAATGGGCCGGGTACCTCAAGACCGAGAAGAAGTGCGACATGGTCATCGCCCTGACCCATATAGGTTTCGAGGGAGAGCCTTATGTTGATCCGACCCTAGTGAAAAGATCCCGCAACGTCGATCTGGTAGTAGGCGGCCACTCCCACACCTTCCTCAAAGCCCCTCACTACGAGAACAACCTCGACGGCGTCCCCGTCCCCATCGTCCAGGACGGCGAATGGGGACTCAACGTCGGCAACCTCAAGATTTGCAAATAGTTCGGAATCGTAGAACCGTTGATGGTGGCTAAGAGGTGACTTTTTGCCACCATTATTTTGAAAAAATATTTTAGTTATAAAACATTTTTTATATTCTTCCCGTTTGGAATTGTCTATTTCTTATCATATATTTATCGCGGTTTTAAGAGACAGTTTGGTTTATGCAATCGGGAAATATGACTTTACGTTAGTATTTCAATCGTTCTCTGGTCTGTGCCTGGCATGGGAGGGAGCGGTAAATGTCATAGCATAATATTCTTTTGACAAAAGCTTCGGACCTAATTCATCACCTATCGGGACCATACGGCCATAGAGAGGTGATGAGGATCTTTGCTTTTTTCTGACGGATAGATTGTTTTCCCGATCCGTATATGCTTTTAACACATTTTAACAAATAGTCAAAACATGAAGAAAGAATTTGTTTTTTATCTTTCCGCGTTTGTTATTTTGTTATCGCTCATGTTTTTCCCCACGCCGAAGGCGTATGCTGACGATAATAGGATAACCGTTTCGGGAAGAGTGGTGGATGCCAAAGCCAACCCGCTACAGGGAGTCGCTGTCATCGTGAAGGGCACCAGCGTTGGTGTCGAGACAGATGCGTCCGGTAAGTTTAGCCTTACTTTCGAACCATCATCCTCAGGTGATGTCGTCCTGGAGTTCTCCAGTGTCGGGTTCAAGACTTTGACCAAGACCTGCAAGGCCGGTCAGGTCCTTGATGTCACGATGGAGGATGACATCACTTTTATCTCGACCGTTGTGATCACTGGCATCACAAACATCAAACAGGAATCATTTACGGGTAACTCTGTCACCATCAGCAATGATGAATTGCTCAAGGCCTCCAAGACCAATGTTCTCAAGGCCATTCAGAACTTTGACCCTTCGTTTAGAATAGTTGACAATAACCTCATGGGCTCGAACCCTAACTCTGTTCCGGAAATGTACATCCGAGGGCAATCCGGGATGGGTAATTATGACAAACTTGAGACCGGTGATTTGTCAGAATCCAATTTGCGTGACAATCCGAATCTCCCTACATTCATTATGGACGGATTCGAGATTAATGTCACCACTTTATATGATTTCGACCCGAACCGTATCGAGTCCATCACCATCCTTAAGGATGCCGCTGCGACCGCCCTTTACGGTTCAAGGGCCGCAAATGGTGTGGTTGTCATCACAACTGTCAAACCGAAGCCCGGAAAACTGAATGTCTCATACAATTTCACAGGCTCGGTGACTGCTCCGGATCTGAGTGACTATCATTTGCTCAACGCCGCGGACAAGCTGGAACTTGAAAGGCAGGTCGGATTCTATGATATTGCGCAGAGTGATGGATATACGCCTGAATATACCTTGAAGAAGGAATATTATGAAAAGCTAGCCAATGTAAAAGAGGGTGTGGACACCTACTGGATGGCAAAGCCGCTAAGGACGGTGTTCAATAACAACCACAGTCTTTACATTGATGGAGGCAGCAATTCGCTTCGTTTTGGAATCGATGTCAAGTATTCCAACCAGGACGGTGTGATGAAGGGCTCCAAGAGAGACAACCTTGGCGCTGGGGCTTATATTCAGTACAACTACAAGAATGTGAATATCAGAAACTATTTCTCCTATACGCAGACTAATTCCGCTGATTCCCCATATGGCGACTTCTCCAAGTTCGTCTCACAGCTGCCGTATGACAAGTACATGGATGAGAATGGCAGAATCCTTGAGAAGCTGCGCTATTGGGGCAGTGGTACCGCGATCAACAAGGAGAACCCTATGTATGAGGCCACCTTGCATAATTTTGCGAAGCAGAAACGAGAGGAGATCATTAACAATCTGTCCGTGAACTGGCATATAATTCCTTCTTTGCTGTTCAAGGGACAACTGAGCTTGACGAAAGAGATGAACAGCTCTGACACGTTCTATGACCCGAAGTCCAAGCAAAGTGGCAACCTCTTCCCTCTTAGTGACAAGAACATCTCTTCCGGAACATACAATATGGGCGACAATGATGGCTATTCAATAGATTTGTCGGCCACTTTGTCTTACAACACGAGGATAGAGAAGCATGCGATAAACGCGCTTGCCGGATTTAACCTCAGGGAGGACAACGCCACTTCGAAATACATGACTTACATTGGATTCCCTTCTGGTTTGCTTTCTTCTCCGATGTATGCCAAGGAAGTGTACAAGAAAGGTACTTTCTATGAGGACACCAAGAGGATGTTGGGTGCTCTGGCATCAGTAAACTATGCCTACGATGACACCTACCTTCTCGACGCCTCTTTTCGTCTTGACGGTTCCTCCGCTTTCGGAGCTGATAAAAGATTCGCTCCGTTCTGGTCCGGTGGTCTTGGTATCAACATACACAAGTACGATTTCATGAAAGATCTCGGCTGGATCAACCGTTTGAAAGTCAGAGGCTCGTTCGGACAGACCGGTAAGGCTAATTTCCCGGCTTACGACGCAAGATCTTCCTACGTGATACTTTCCGATGAATGGTACAAGACAGGTTATGGCGCTGTCCTGAAGGCATTGGGCAATTCCAAGTTGAAATGGGAGACCACCAACACTTTGGACTTCGGTGCCGAACTGGGACTGTGGGACGATCTTGTCTACGCAAGAGCCTCTTACTATGACAAGAGAACTGTGGATCTGATCACATCCGTCACATTGCCGTCATCTGCCGGTTTCTCATCATATAAGGACAATGTGGGCGAGATTTCCAACAAGGGATTCGAGTTGGATTTGAGAGTGAATCCTATAAGGAATAAAGACTGGAATCTGATTCTGAACCTCAATATGGCTCACAATAAGAACAGAATCGAGAAGATCTCGAATTCCATGAAGGCGTACAATGAGAAGGTTATCGCCATGTATCGCCAGAACCTTGCTTATAACGATTCTGACAGGGAGAAGCAGACCATGCCGTTCCTGCAGTATGTTGAGGGTGGCTCACTGAACTCCATTTATGGTGTAAGGTCTTTGGGAATCAATCCGGTGGATGGAGAAGAGATTTTCCTGAGCCGTACGGGTGACATTGTGAACAAATGGGATGCCTCGGATCAGGTGGTACTCGGTACCACTGAGCCTAAGGCGCAGGGCTCATTCGGTTTCAACCTTACCTACAAGCAGTTCAGCCTATATGCCTCGTTCATGTACGAGTTCGGGGCACAGAGGTACAACCAGACTCTGGTGGACAAGGTTGAGAATGTCAATGTCTATGCCTCTAATGTGGACGAGAGGGTTATGGAGGATAGATGGATGAAGCCGGGTGATGTCGCAAAGTACAAGAAGATTTCCGTCGATAGGAATGTGACTAATTTCACCAAACCTACCTCACGTTTTGTGCAGGATTACAACTCTCTCTCATTGAGTTCTGTGGAACTCGCATACGAGATGCCGAGGGCTCTGATGAAGAAGATTCATTTCAGCACGATGAAATTCACTGTCGGTATGAATGACATATTCCATCTTCAGTCAATCGAGATGGAGAGAGGTACTTCCTATCCTTATGCAAGGACTGTGAATTTCTCTGTTAAATTTACCCTATAGCAAAATTGAATACGATGAAGAAATTAATTACCATACTTGCTGTATTGACCTTGACGGCGACTTCTTGCTCGTGGTTGGACATCACTCCTGAAGATACTGTTATCGAGGAGGAACTTTTTGAGGAGGCGGATGGCTTTCATAACGCCATCAACGGCCTTTACAACACGATGAGCGGTTCCGATCTTTATGGAAGGGAATTGTCTTACGGCTTTGTGGAGGTTCTTGCACAGAACTATGTCGATGGAAGTAAAGCCTACATCAAAGGCTTGGCTTCATATTCCGATTATTATCCTTTGTTCAAGTTTGATTACACAAAGGAAGGTGTGCAGCAGATCGTTGAAGGCATCTGGAAGCAGGCTTATTTCACAATTGCGAACGCCAACAACATCATCAAGAACATCGAGTCCATGGCTCCGGGCGAGTTTCGGGACGGACAGGAGGAGAAGAATCTCATCAAGGGAGAGGCCTTGGCTGTCAGGGCCATGCTGCACCTGGATCTGCTGAGGCTTTTCGCTCCTGCTCCTATAGCGGATGACGGCAAGCCTTACATCCCGTATCTTGAGGATTTCCCTTATTACGGAGGTCATGCCAAGGAGAGCGTGGAGAGTGTCATGACAAAAATAGTCAGGGATTTGAAGGAGGCTAAGGAACTGATTGCGTCATACGATACCGAAGACGCTGACAGATTGTCGCAGCTCAGCAGTTACAACAGGTTCCAACTTCAAACCGGAGGCACCAACGCTGTTGCATTCTATGAGTACAGAGGCTATAGGATCAATGTGATTGCAGTCACAGGATTGTTGGCAAGGGCCTATGACTATTGGGGCAGGCATGCCGAGGCTTTCGAACAGGCAAAAGAGGCCGCTGATTTCGTCTATAACAAAGAAGACGGCTTGAAGGCGTTGATATATTCAAATGATTCCAAGACCCAGTTCGACAGAAAATTCTCGTCTGACCTGATGTTCTGCCTATCGGACATTAAGATGACCGAGAACTATCAACCTTTCAGTGTGTCTACATCTAATGATTACTTGAATATGGATGCCAAGGTCATCAAGTTCGAGGGTGTGCCTGAGGCGGACGCGGGTGACAATCGCCTCAGGTATCTGGTTGAGAGAAATGAGAAGTGGAAGCAGGTAGGATTCAGACCATTGAAGTACCTGAAATTGGAAAGTGGCAATGAAAGTTCAAACATGGTGGCTGACATGCTGCCGATCATCCGCCTCAGCGAGATGCACCTCATCATGGCCGAGGCGAAGGCGAGCGAAGGCAACTACAGTGCAACAGACGGAGCCAATTATTACCTCAATCTGATAAGAGAGGGCAGGAACTGCAAGAAAATGGACTTGGGAATCACTGACATGGACAGCTTCAAGAAGCAGCTTTTCATGGAAGTCCGCAAGGAATATTTCAACGAAGGCCATACTTTTTATTACTTCAAGAAGTACAATGAACCGATCACAGCCAAGATGCTGCCGGAAAGTTTTGTTATTCCGACTCCGCAGTCAGAAAACATCAATTAATCTCGCCATTATGAACAGAAATAAATTATCGATAATATTTTTCCTTGCATTCGTCGCTTTGGCCGCTGTCCAGAGTTGCAACGTACAGGAAGTGGAGGTGTTCTCCGGAAATGACAATTATGTTTATTTCAAACGTTACATCAAAGACCGTGAGGGAAATAATGTCAGAGTGGACACCGCGATGATGTCTTTCTCGCATCATTATGGAGTGACCGAGTTCACACAGAACTATTATTTGGGTTTTGTGGGACATCTGCCTGAAAAGGACATGGAGTACAAGGTGGAGGTGGTTGCTGACAAGACCACCGCCACACCCGATCAGTATTCCCTGCCGGAGAGACTTCTCTTCCGTAAAGGACAAACAGAAGACACACTGCATGTTACTGTCTATAAGGAAAAACTTGCAGACGGTGACGAGAGGGTGCTCAGGCTCCGCCTTGTCGAAAGCGATGACTTGAAGGTGGCCTTCGGCAGTCCGTCTGATTCTTATACTGACATCCAGTTGCGGTTCAACAACAAGATCTCGAAACCGCTTTGGTGGGACACCAACATAGCCGGTGTCTTTTTCGGAGAGTACTCTTACAAGAAGTATGTGACGATTATTGAGGCTAATCCTGGTTTCACCACTATTGAGGGAATGTCCAGTGCCGAGATCAGGCAGGTGGCCATCGCGACAAAGGAGTATATCAAGAAGAACGGTATCAAGGAGGATGATGGCTCAGAGATGGAGATTCCTATCTATTAATCATTAAAGATCATTGAAAGATATGAAAAAAATTAATATAGTCTGCTTTGTGATTTCCTCCGTTTTGGCCGCGGGTTGTTACAAGGATTACGGAAATTATGATTACGTGGACATCCAGAGAGTTGAGATTCAGTTTGAAAATGCGAGTCATTTCAACCTTACCCAAGGAGATGTTCTGGAAGTGAATCCAAAGTACCCTGACATCGTGGTGAACCACCCGGAGAACTATGAGTTTACCTGGATTCTTGATGGCGAGACAAGGCCGGAATGGAATGCCATGAATTTCAAGTGGAGGATGGATGAACTTATGGATGGCGTCCGTCTTGTCATTGAGGTAAAAGACAAGCGTACTGATGTAGTGTACATGAATTATGTCACTGTCAATGTCATCGGAGTGTACAATAATGACTATTCCTGGATGATTTTGTCTGACGATGGCGGCAAATCCAGACTGTCTTTCCTGTCTGTGACCGGCTTGCTGAACCATGATTCCAAGGAGCAGCCGGAAGGCAGCGATCAATATTACTATGACGGAGAACGTTTCATAACGGATGCCTACATTGGTGATCTTGGAAGCGGACCGATTGCCCTGCAGGAGCATTGGAGAGAAGGAATCGATTGGGATGACAATGTCGTGGGAAATGTGTGTGTCTTCCAGAAGAGTGGGGCCGTAGATCTGGAGGGTAAAGGTTTCACCAAGGAAATTGACATGTCAGACGCGTTTGTCGGCAAGAAATATCCTGATGCCAATACCGTCCTTTACCCAGGCTCTTTTCTGGAGTATGTTGACGTGGTCCGCGACCAGGACGGAAAGTTGTACTCTCGTCTGAAATTGTCCTCATCGGTTTATAATTCAGAATATTTTCTTCCGACACCGCTTAAGGTCGAAGGAGAGGATGAGGTCTTGACGAACTGCACGGTATGTCGTGGATTTTATATGAGCAACCGCTTCGGCTATCAGGTGATCTATGACGGCAACAACAAGAGATTGCTTTATTTTCAGGATGGCAGTGGAGACTATGACACTCCTGCCGAGGGCGCGTCCGGAATCATTCCTATAGAGGTGGACGATAAGTTCTATAAGGAGGACGTTGTCCCTCTTGGCGATCTTAAAGGTTATGATTTGCTTCACATAAGCCAGTCCGCCGCGTCAGGAGAGGGGTGGAGTTCGTACTACGGCTTCTTTGAACTCCTGAAGGACGAGTCTACCGGCAAACTGTTCCTCCAGCGGTTTGTCCTGACCAAAAAGTGGGGGGCTGACATGCCTGAGATAACGTCGATGACAAAACACGAGATAAAAGGGCTTCCCGCTGTTCCGTCAGTGTGCGCTTTCCCGACTTACAATCTTCCTGAATATGCGTTCTTCGCGATAGGAAAGGATCTTTACATGGTGGACATTGTGAATATGTCCGATGCGGAGCTTTACTATCATTTCGACAGCGACATTACCGCAATGGATTATGGCTCTGTAAGAAACATCCATCTGGCCGTAGGACTTGAGGACGGAAGTTTCTTTGTCTTGGGTGCCAATGCCGCCAAGAACATCAAGGATGAACACAAGCTGGTCTATCAGGCTCCGGAGAAAGTCGGAAAGATTGTGGACATCAAATACAAGAACAATAGCATGTGGAACTACTAAGTTCCGCTCCTCAGAAAAAAGGGCGGCTTTTTGCGGGTCGCCCTTTTTGTGAGTAAGACAATATCTGGAGTAGCGATAATATATGGTAAAATCAATAGTTTCCGTTAGAAACTTGTCGCATCGTTACAGCGTTCAATGGGCTGTGAGGGATGTCAGTTTTGAGATAAATGAGAAAGGAGTGACGGGTCTTCTCGGATCCAATGGCGCGGGAAAGTCCACCACCATGAACATTATCTGCGGTGTTTTGAATCAGACGGAGGGTGATGTGCTCATAAACGGGGTCAATTTGCGGGAGGATCCGGTGGAGGCCAAGAAGAACATCGGATTCCTGCCTCAGCAACCGCCTCTGTATATGGATTTAACTGTGGGTGAATATCTTAGGCACGCCGCGTTTTTGAGATTGGTGGAACCTGACAGAGTTGATGAGGCGGTGGTTCTGGCGTTGGAGAAGTGCTCCATATCGCATTTTAAGGACAGATTGATCAAGAACCTTTCAGGTGGTTATCAGCAGAGGGTTGGCATAGCCCAGGCCATAGTCCATAATCCGAAGTTCGTTGTCTTGGACGAACCTACCAACGGCCTGGATCCCAATCAGATAGTTGAAATCCGTAATCTCATACGGGATATCGCGAAGCATCATGCGGTTCTCCTGTCCACTCATATTCTTTCAGAGGTTCAGGCCATCTGTGACAACATCTACATGATCGAGAGCGGAAGACTCGTTTTCTCAGGCACGATGGAGGAATTCGACAACTACGTCGCTCCGGAGAGTTTCATCGTTGAGTTCGCCAATTCTCCTTCGAAGGAGGTCCTGGCGGACCTGACCGAGAACAATGGTGTCGAGGCATTGGATGACGGCGGCTATAGGATATTCCTGAAGGATGACATTTCCATAACGGAGAAGTATATCCAGGAGAGTGTCAGACAGAATTGGAATCTGAAAAGTATTTATGTGGAAAGGGCGGCCTTGAGTGAGATCTTTGCGCGGTTATCCGGTAAAGCGAAAATAAATCAGTATGAGAAAGCACAATAATTTCAATCAGACATTAAGAATAGCGAAGATCGAATTGAACACGATGTTCTATTCTCCGGTCGCCTGGCTGTTACTTCTTGTCTTCGCTGTGCAGGTGGGCTATAGTTTCGTTGATGTCTTGGGAGGAATATTGGATTCCAAGGATCTGGGGCGTGGCGCATGGAGCGTGTCCCAGCAGGTTTTCGGCACGTCGATGTCAAGCATCATGCCTGGCATACAGAGGTACATCTATCTGTATATTCCTCTTTTGACAATGGGGCTTATGAGCAGGGAGTATGCGAGCGGCTCCATCAAGTTGCTGTACTCTTCTCCTATCAAGAATTCTTCCATAATCCTTGGAAAATTCCTGTCAATGGTGGTCTATGGAGGAGCGCTGATAGGGATCATAGCTCTCTTCTCTGTGTTCACCCACATCTTCACCCCGCATTTCGACTATAAGATAGTTGTTGTGGGACTGTTGGGTTTATATCTGCTGATCTTGGCATATTCAGCGATAGGAATATTCTTCTCTTCCCTAACAAAGTATCAGGTGGTGGCGGCTATCGGCACTTTGGCGGTACTTGCTTTCCTGAATAATGTGGGAGACATGGGGCGTGGAAGTGATTTGATGAGGGATATCACTTATTGGCTTGACCTTTCGGGTAAGTCAAGAAGTTTTCTGTCCGGAATATTCTCCAGCCAGGATTTCTTCTATTTCATCATCGTCATCACTCTGTTCCTGTCATTGTCCATTTTCAAACTCAACACTGAGAAGAGTGTCATGAGCATGAAGGTCAAGGTCCTGAAGTATTGTGCGATTGTCGCAGTCTGCCTCGCATGCGGCTACATCACGACTTTCCCTAAACTGAAATATTACTACGATGCCACTTATACCCAGAGCAACACCCTTTGCAAGGAAAGCCAGGATATAATGAGGAACATCATGGATAAGCTGACTATTACGACGTACGTGAACCTTTTCGACGAACAATTCTTCTGGTTCCATCCGCATAACAAGAATTACGACAAGGAAAGATTGGAGAAGTACATCCGGTTCAAGCCTGACACCGAACTGAAATACGTCTATTACTATGCTCCGTGTGAGAATAAGACCTTGGAGGCTAACTATCCCGACATGACGTGGGATCAGAGGGCAAAGGAACTTTGCACGGTACATAATGTGAAACTGGAGGACTTCCTCAATAAGGAGGAGATAGACGCCATCGTCGATCTGGCACCTGAAAAATACAGGTGCCTGAGGATTGTCGAGGATCAGCACGGCCATAAGGAGGTGATGAGGATGTTCAATGACAATCAGAAACTTCCGACCGAGGAGGAGATGTCCATGGTGTTCAACAAGTTGGTGGCGAAGAGTCCTATGGTCGCCTTCGCGAAAGGGTATGGAGCCAGGGCTCTTGACAATTATGGAGCCCGTGGATACTATCTGGTCGGTTACGACAAGTGGTTCAGGCATTCGTTGTACAACATGGGATTCGATGTGAGGACACTCGATCTTGACAATGCGGCGGATTATGAGGGGACTGATGTCCTGGTCATCACAGACATAAACGAACCTTTGTCTGAGACCGCGTTGGCAAACATCCATTCCTACATTGACAGGGGTGGCGATCTGTACATCCTATCAAACTACAAGCGCGGAAAGTATCTTGCCCCTGTGGTCAACTACCTCGGCGTGAAATATTATGACGGTTTGCTGGTGCAGGAGAACCAATACATCTCGCCTACTTTCGTGCCAGTCGATTTCACGCAAGCGGCCATCGAGTCCAGTCCGATTTACAAGAGTGTGGCGGAATGGGACTACCGCGTGCTGATGCCTACCGCTTTGGCGATCGACTGTTCTGGAGTCAAGAATTTCGAGGTCAAGTCTTTGCTTGAGACTTCGGATAAGGCTTGGGTTGAGTACGGGACGACTGACTTTGTGGATGGCGAGTTCGTCTGCGACGAGAGTGCCGGGGAGAAGACAGGTGTCTATTCGACTTTTGTTACATTGAGCAGACAGATCAACGGCAAGGATCAGAGAATCGCCATTTCCGGAGACGCGGACTTTATCGCCAACGAGGAACTCAGCACGGCTCACTCCGGCATAGACGCCTCCAACTATACTATGGTCAAGGGACCGTTCAGATGGTTTTCCGGTGATAAGTTCCCTATTGTTGTCGACAGGGTGAGTGCTGTGGATGGAGATATCAACCTGCCTGTGGGCTTCTCCATGTGGCTGAAGATTATATTTCTGGGCATTTTCCCTCTGAGCCTGATGATTACAGGGATCGTACTTATTGCCAGAAGACAAGGAAAATAAGATTATGGAACATAAGATTGTAGAAGTCAAGAATCTCTCGCATCGCTACAGTGCCGATTGGGCAATCAAGGACATTAATTTCGAGATTGACCAAAACGGAGTCTTCGGACTTTTAGGCTCGAACGGTGCGGGCAAGTCCACGACGATGAACATCATTTGCAATGTTCTGACCCAGACCCGGGGTGATGTCTTCATCAATGGTGTGAATCTTAGGAAAAATCCGATCGAGGCAAAGAAATACATCGGTTTCCTGCCTCAGAAGGCTCCTTTGCATGTGGAGATGACCGTGGAGGAGTACCTTTACCATTGCGCGGATCTTAGGCTCATGCCTAAGGACCGGCTGCGGGAAGCTGTCGAGAAGGCTATGGAGAAATGCCAGATCACCCATTTCAGAAACCGTCAGATCTCTAATCTTTCCGGTGGTTACCAGCAGAGGGTGGGTATAGCGCAGGCGATTATCCACGAACCCCTTTTTGTCGTTCTGGACGAACCGACCAACGGGCTCGACCCGAACCAGATTGTGGAGATCAGAGGCCTGATCAGGGAAATTGCGGAGGACAGAGCCGTGCTCATCTCCACGCATATTCTTTCGGAGGTTCAGGCTGTCTGCGATTATATCATGATGATCGAGCATGGCAACATGGTCTTCAAGGGGACGCTTGATGAGTTCAACGCCTATATGGATCCGTCCGCCCTTACAACCATCATGCACAACCCACCTGCGGATGAGGAATTTATGAAGATTGAGGGAATAGAGAGGGTCGAGAGACTTACCCGTACCAGGATCCGTCTGCATTTCACAGGCGACGACAGTATCGTGAGCCGGGTGGTAAAGGCGTCTTGTGAGAACGGATGGCAGTTGAGGGAGATATTCCTTGAGAAGGAATCATTGGATAAGGTATTCGCAAAATTGTCAGGTAAATCATTTGAATAATACATGAGGTCTATATTAAGAATATTGAAGACGGAACTGAAGGTGTTCTTCTTCTCGCCTATAGCGTGGCTTATACTATTGGTTTTCGCGTTTCAGGTCGGGACCACCTTCTGTGGACTTTACACGGATGCCTTGAGGTATCAGGAAATGGGTTATCCTGTTTACGGGGCGACCGCCAATCTGATCAGTGGGTTGAGGGGGCTTTTTGTGCAGATGTTGAACAATCTTTACCTGTACATCCCGCTTCTGACAATGGGTCTCATGAGCCGTGAGTACAGCAGCGGTTCCATAAAACTGCTTTACTCATCCCCGGTTTCCAATTTCCAGATCATCATCGGGAAGTACCTTTCCACTATGGTCTATGGTCTGATACTAGTTTTCGTAATGTGCCTTCCCACTGTTTTTGTGGGAATGTATGTTCAGAGTCCGGACATGAAGATGATGATGGTGGCCGCACTGGGCGTGTACATCACAATCTGCGCATATTCAGCCATCGGCCTTTTCCTGTCCACAATCACGCGGTATCAGGTGGTCGCGGTCATCAGCACGCTGATTGTCCTGGCCGTCCTGAACTTTATCGGCAATGTCGGACAGGAATATGATTTCGTACGCGACATCACTTTCTGGCTGTCTATCTCAGGACGCTCGAAGGTGTTTCTGGATGGAATGATCTGCACCAGGGAACTGCTGTACTTCGTCCTTGTTATCTTCCTCTTTCTTTCAATGTCAGTCATCAAGCTGAGAGGGCATAGGCTAAAACTTCCGGTTTGGAAAACAGTCCTCGACTATGCCGCTGTTTTTGTGGTGGTGTTCGGATTGGGGATCCTCAGCTCGCGTCCTAAGTTTATCAAGTACTATGACGCAACGCAGGTGAAGAGCAATACTTTGACTGAATATAGCCAGGAGATCATGTCCAAGATCACAGATGGGCTTACCATAACCACCTATGCCAATGTGCTTGATGAGACATGGTTCTATGCCGAGCCCCGTAGCAAGAACACAGATCTGAAGCGGTTTGAGAAGTACCTCCGCTTCAAACCGGACATCAAGCAGAAATATGTCTATTACTATGGTGACTTCTACAGCAATTACAGGTACGAGAGGGATGAATATAAAGACAAGACACCTCATGACCTGGTCCAAGCGATCTATCGCTGGAGCCGTCAGGACACCACCACCTATCTGTCTCAGGAGCAGGTATGGGCAATGGACGACATCCGCGCGGAAGGCGGCAGGCTGGTGCGTGTGCTCAGCCGGGACAACGGCCGCAAGGCTATTTTAAGGATATATGACGACAGTCACATTCATCCTAGTGAAACGGAGATCACCGTCGCCATGAAAACCTTGGTGGACAGGCCTGCCGTCCCCGCTTTCGTCACCGGTCATGGTGAGAGAAGCATGTCTGACAATGGCGACAATGGATACGGTCTTCTGGCTACGCATAGAGTGGCGCGCCATGCGCTTATCAATCAAGGATTCGCTCCGAGGGAGATAAGCCTTGAAAAGCCTATCCCTATTGATGTGGATTTCTTGGTGATCTCTGATGTCAAGTCTCCTTTCTCTGAGCGTGAACTGAAAAACTACAACGCATTCATCGAAAGGGGGGGCAATGCGCTCATCCTCGGTGAGCCTCGTCGTCAGAAGAACATGAATCCTCTTGTGGAGCCTTTCGGACTCAAATTCGCGGACAATATTTTGGTGTCACCGAATGACTTGTTCGCTGATGACTTGATCATAGCGAATGTGCGGGCCAGTGAGACGATGAGCCCTTCTTTCGCTGCCATGTCGGAGCGTGGTATAAAGGCGACAATGACTTCCGCCTGCGCTATAGAAAGGCTGCCGGTGGAAAGCGGTTTCCATGTGGACGACATTATGCTTACTGATGACAAGGGTGTATGGATAGAAACAAAGACACGTGATTTCGCCAATGAGAAATCTGTGCTTAATACATCAGACGGTGAGGTTGAAAAACAGTACACCGTCGCGTCCGTGGTTTCCAGAAAAGTTAAGGGCAAAGATCAGGTAATTATCGTGACGGGAGACTCGGACATGTTCTCACCGAAGGAACTGAATGCCAACAGAGCTGGTGTCACTGCGGCTAATTTTGGCTATTTCAATGAATTCATGTATAGCATGACTTTGGGCGAATACCCAATCAACATTGGTAGGGAACCTGCTCCTGACACCCGTTACACCGCCTCCCATGAGGTGCTGCCTTGGATGGGGCTCATCTATAAATGGTTGATTCCTGGAATAATATTGATATCTTGCATGGTTGTTTTAATACGGAGAAAAAGAAGATGAGAAGAATTCTATTTTCTGTCTTGCTTGTGGCTTTGATGGTCTCCGGCTGCGGCAGAGACAACAAGAAAATTCCTGTTTCGGACAAGATTCTGACAGGCAAATTGTCCAACGGCCTGACATATTATGTGAGGCATAATGAGGAACCTAAGGACAGGGCAAGCTTTTACATCATTCAGAATGTCGGTGCGATTCTGGAGAACGATGACCAGAACGGACTTGCCCACTTTCTGGAACACATGGCTTTTCAGGGTACGGACAATTTTCCCGGGAAAGGAATAATCAAGACCTTGGAACGTCATGGCGTTTCCTTTGGCGGGAACCTGAATGCCTACACGGCAAAGAATGAGACTGTCTATAATATCAGTTCCGTGCCGACGACGGATGTCACCTTGGTGGACACCTGCCTTATGATACTGCACGACTGGTCACACTATCTGACGTTGGCTGAGGAAGAGATTGACAGCGAGAGGGGCGTGATCTCTGAAGAGTGGAGAACCCGCCGTAACCCAAGTTTCAGAATAGGTCTGCAGATCAACCCTGTCATCTACAAGGATTCCCAGTACGCGAAGCGTGATGTCATCGGTGACCTGAACATAATCAACACGTTTAAGCCGCAGTCCCTTCGTGACTTCTATCATGATTGGTATCGCACGGATCTGCAGGCTATAGCAGTGGTCGGTGATGTGGATGCGGAGAAGACCGTTGAGAAGATAAAGACCATGTTCGAGCCTATCCCCGCGGTGGAGAATCCAAAGGAAAGGATTGAATATGGCATCCCGGAGCACGATGAGATGTACTATGCCCTTGGCACGGACAAGGAGGCTACCGCATCCAATGTCCAGATTTTGACCATCATCCCTGACAAGAGAACAGATAAGGACAAATTCTCTTACCTAAGGGAAGGCCTGTTGTCAAGCTTCTTCAATTCAATGATTGCGAACCGCCTTTCTGAAATCATGCAGCAGAGCGATCCTCCATATCTTGGTGGCTCAATTAAGTATGGTGGCCTGGTAAGGAATTATGCCGCATATTCCTGCTCTGCGACCGCGAAGCCGAATGAGGAGACAGAGGCGTTGAAAACAATTCTGACCGAAAACGAAAGAGTCAAGAGGTACGGCTTCTCTGACAGTGAGTTGGAAAGAGTAAAGGCAACACTTCTCTCTGCGATGGAGTCTTCGTACAAGCAGCGTGACAAGTTCAGTAACGAGTCTTTCGTAAGTGACATAAAAGACCATTTCTTGCTGAGAGAACCGCTGCTGGAGTATGAGGATTACTATGACTATGCCACCAAGGTCATCCCGAAGATAACCGTCAAGGAGATAATGGAATATGCCAAGCCTTGGTTTGCCAAAAAGAATCAGGTGGCGATCATCACCGGACCGGATGATGTGACGCATCTGACGGAGGATGAGGTCAGGGGAATCATCAATGTCGTGGAAGGCGACGGCTCCATCCTGCCTTTCGAGGATGAGTTTATAGGTCAAGATCTGGTATCTGGGAATCTGAAAGGTTCGAAGATCAAAGAAGTCGTTCCTGTTGATCTTTTCGGTGCTGAGGAGTGGATTCTGGAGAACGGAATCAAGGTTGTTTACAAGAAGGCGGATTATGAGAAGGATAATGTCTCATTGTACGCCCACAGTTACGGTGGCACTTCTCTTTATGGAGTGAAGGATCTTCCGAACGCGGAGAACGCGGCTGTCTTCACCAATGCTTACGGTGCCGGTGAGTTCAACTCCATCGCATTGGGTAAGGCCTTGGCCGGAAAGATGGTTTCCTGTTCTACAACCATCGGGACGGATAGTGAGGTCATCACGGCAAGCTCCACTCCTCAGGATATGGAGACAATGTTCGAATTGCTGTACCTGCGTTTTACTTCGCCTCGGATGGATGAAGATAAGTTCCAGTCTATCCTGAACCAGAATCTTGCAAATGTGGACAAGATATGCAAGAATCCTAACAAGATCATTCAGGACTCCATAGACTTCATAACATCCAATTACAATCCGCGTACACAGCCTTTGAGCCGTAAGTACTTGGAAAGCATAGATATGAAGAGGATGTACGAGATCTACAAAGAGAGGTTTGCCAATGCTGCCGACTTCACGTTCTTCATCGTGGGCAATGTCGATGCGGAAGAACTCAAACCTTTGGTGGAGAAATACCTCGGCTCCCTGCCAACTTCCGAGGAAAGAGAGGATTGGGTGGACGACATGGTAAGGGCGCCGAAGGGCGTTGTGAAGAAGGTGATCCCTGTCAAGATGGAAACACCTAAGTCGTTTGTGGTGACCAGTTTCCGCAAGGAGATGCCGTATAATCTGCACGACATGTACTGCAATAATGTATTAAGAGGAATCTTGGATGTACGCTATACAGAGAGCATCCGGGAAAAGGAAGGTGGCACATACGGTGTCACCGTAAGCAGCGAGGCCTCGAAGAAACCTGTCGAGGTTTACACGATGACGATGACCTTCAACTGCGATCCAGACAAGGCGGAGTATCTTAAGTCTCTTGTCTATGCCGAGGTCGAGAAGATCAAGAATGAGGGAGTCTCCGAGGATGAGATAACCAACGTCACCAAGAAACTGCTTAAGGACTTTGAACAGTCCAAGCCTCACAATTCATACTGGCTGTCAGTAATCACCACGTATTATATCTACGACATAAACAACAATGACCCGGCTGACTTTGAGGAGATTCTCAGGAACATGACCCCGGAGGACATCAAGGACTTTGCGGACAGGATGTTTGACAATCCGGATGTTTTGGATGTGATTTTCCAACCGAAGAAGTGATGTTGCCGGGCAATCGGTTATATTCAATCCCCGGCCACCTCGTCACGACTCGGCCCGAGGGGCACATTCACTGGAGTTTTCGCTCCTGTCGATGACAAAATAAAGAACGACGGCGGCATTATCTTCAAGTAATTCCGCCGTCATGATTCTTGAAGGCTTTCGAGGACAATGTCTATCCTGCCGTTCGAGGTGTGGAGATTCAAGGATAGCAGACATTATCCAAATCGCAAATCACAGATTGTCAACTGAGGCTGCTTGTGGGCGTAGGTGGCGCCTATTCGTGGTACTTACCTTTGCGGAACGGATTGTGAGTGGAAAAGGTTGTCGGGCGCACGGGCGGGGCATAAACACCAAGTCGGTGCGTGAAACTATACTTTCTGCGCACCGATCGCATGGACTGCCAGAGGTGATGTCTATTCCTTGGCCACGGGCTGAAGGTTGACGGTCTGGTAGAAGGCCTGGGTCTCCTTGACAAGAGAGTCGGCTGAATCCGCTTTCGGAGTCTCGGTGTGATGCCAAGGCCCGGTCAGAGTGACGTCGAACTGTTGGACTCTGCGGACGGGGGAGAGAACGGTCAGTACATCGTCGCTGTAGTAGCCTAGGTCTTGATAGGTGGCCATGAAGGCTCTTTGGTTATATTCAGAATCAAGGATGTTCTGGCCGTAGAACTTCGAGTCGTAGGAGAAGTGCAGCAGGGAGAAGACTGTCGGCATCAGGTCGATCTGGGAGCAGAGCTTCTCCACTCTCTGAGGGCGGATGAAGCCTGGGGAATATACGATCGCCGGGATGTGGTACTTGTCCACCGGGATGCTGGTCTTGCCGGCGCTGGACGCGCAGTGGTCGGCCACGATGACAAATACCGTGTTGGCGAACCAAGACTTGCGCGAGGCCTCAGCGAGGAACTGGCCGATGGCGAAATCGGTGTACTTCACGGCAGCGGAGCGCGACTTCATCTCACCATCGTAGGTGATCTTCCCTTCCGGGAATGTGTACGGGCGGTGATTGCTGATTGTGAATATGATGGCGTGGAACGGAGAGCCGCTCTCAGCCTTCTTGTCGAACTCTTTCAGAGCCACCCTGTATGAATCCTCATCACATGTCCCCCAAATGTTGGCGAACGTGATGTCCTCTTTCGGGTAGCTGGCCTTGTCGATGATTTCGAAGCCGTTGCCGGAGAAGTAGGTGCGCATGTTGTCGAAATAGCTGTCGCCTCCGTAGATGAACGAGGTGGTGTAGCCGTTGGCTCTCAGCACTGTGCCTGTTGAGAACAGGCCGGCGTTGTCAGGCCGTTTGATAAGGCTTTCCCCGGCGCTCGGAGGAAGGCAGAGGGTGAGGGCCTCAAGGCCACGGACGGAACGGTTGCCGGCGGCGTAAAGGTTGTCGAAGACGAGGCTCTTTTCGATAAGAGTGTCGAGGTTCGGGGTGATGCCGTCCTCGTTGCCGTAGGCGGAGAGGAAGTCAGCGCTGAGACTCTCCACGGCTATCACCACGATGTTCTTTTTGATGGCCGGTATTGAGTCCTTTATGGCCTGTACACCATCTCCGTCTTGATTGCAGAGCGCAAGTTTGAGATCCGATGCCTCATCGACGGGAAGCATCTGGTAGAATCTGTCATATTCAAGAGTGCTGCTGCTGTACGCCTCGAGAAAGTTCCAGCATCCGTTGCACTGAAGCTCCGTCGCATAGTTGTTGCCGCTTTGGAGGTTGCGGTAGCTGAAGCGCAGCCAGAAGAAACTTCCGGTGAACAGGACGGCATAGATTACAAATGTCGCCAGGAACTGGACGGCCCCTCCGTTGCCAGCATCGCGGAAATCCAACCGACGGAACATCCTCCAGCTGACAAGCACCGCCATCAACAGCACCCCGAGGAACAGAGGCAGGACAGGGTAGGACTCCATGATGTTCCCGATTACTTCGTTGGTGTACACCAGATAGTCAACGGCGATGAAGTTGTAGCGGACTCCGAACTCATTCCAGAAGATGCACTCAGAGATGACGTTGAAAATCATCAGGAATATGTAGAGCCCCATGGTGAACAGAAGCCCCGCCTTGCACCAACCTTTTCTGATGTCCGGAATGAACAGCCGCAGGCAGAATCCGCAAAGCAGAAGGACAGAGAGCGATCGCGCTATCGTAGGAACGACGGAACCATATTCAGTGAATATGTTGGATGGCAGGAATGAGTAAATCGCGAATGCGAGCAGTATGGTACCGATGACGATGCTGAGCGGCTTTTTGTACTTGGCGTCATTCAACGTGGCCTGGATCAACATCGCCGGAGCTAGTGCCAGAATCGAGAAAGCCACGTCGTTGACAAGGCCGAGCAGGAATATTTTCAGCCATTCCACGGCGGTGAATCCGATCACGGTCGGGGGGACGAAAAGCAGAATCATCCTGGTGATGAGGCCAAGAGTGACTGAGAAAGTGATGAACACCGGAGCGAAGTATCTGAACCAGTCGTGAACCTTTCTGGTTTTGTCATAGTCTCTTAAGCTATTTCTGTCCATAGGGAGAAATGATTAACGTTTATAGGCTGCGAAGTTAAGAAATTCCGATGATTATTGCTAACTTTGCCTAAATATGCGTAAATCATTCATCTTGATGAAAAGACATTTATTCTTTGCCGTCTTGGCGGCGTTTCTTTTTGTTGTCCTCCCGATGGAGGCACAGATCCGTGGATTCCGTCAGGAACAATTGAAAGAGTGGGAATTCAGCAAGGATGGCTCTGATTGGGAGACAGTTGAGGTTCCTCATTCTTACAATGCGGAGGATGGCCATTCACCTTACTATTACCGTGGCAAGGCGACTTACCGTTGCGATTTGAGGATCAGCGATGTGAAGAAGACTCACTATCTGTTCTTTGAGGGGGCTGCCCAAGCTGCAATGGTAAAAGTCAACGGAGAGCAGGTCGCCGCTCACAAGGGTGGCTACACTCCTTTTTCGGTGAACATCACCGAAACTTTGAACAAAGGGGTCAACAGGGTGGAAGTGATTTGCGACAATTCCGAGGATGTGGACATGATTCCTGTAACATCCGATTTCAACAAGAACGGCGGCCTGCACAATCCGGTCTGGCTGCTTGTGATGGAGGATGTTTATTTCTCACCGGAGGAGTACGGTATGTACCGGCTTCGCTGCGAGACGCCGGAGGTCACCAAGAAAAAGGTTGTCACCAATGTGAGGGCGAAGATCGTCAACCCAAGCAACCGGGACGCCAACATCCTAGTGCGCGTTCAGTTACTGGAAGCGAACGGCGCTCTTGGCTACCAGGCTGACAGAGAGGTGCCGGTCAGAGCGTTTTCTGAATATGACTTCGACCATGAGTTCATCCTTTCCGGCATGCACCTCTGGGATGGCATTAAGGATCCTTACCTCTACACTATCAGAGTCGAAATGTTCAAGGGGAAGAGAATGATGGACATCGCCGAGACCAAGGTGGGCTACCGTTCCATCGAGATGGATCCTGACAGGGGATTCATCCTCAACGGCCGCCCTTACCCTCTTCGCGGAGTCGCCATGCATCAGGACGCTGACGGCAAGGCTTCAGCCTTGACACAAGCCGACTACCGCCGTGACTACCGCATTGTCAAGGAACTCGGAGCCAATTTCCTGCGTTTGGCTCACTATCCTCACAATGACTTTGCCTTCCAGCTCTGCGACTCTTTGGGCATCATCGTGCAGACAGAGGTGCCTTGGGTGAATGTCTGCGGAACCAACGCAACACAGACATATTTCAATAATATTCATCATCAGATGAAAGAGATGGTGAGCAATCTTTACAACCACCCTTCCATCGCGTTCTGGGGAATGTGGAACGAATTGGACACATGGGGGAACAACAATGACCTCCAGGGACCGCTTGATGCGGAGCGGGTTGCCAGGGAGACGGAAAGGCTCTACGACTACACCAAAGGATTGGATCCGGACCGCTTCGTAGGTTTCACCGACTGCTCAAGGTTGGCACGTGATGGATACAAGATGCTAAAAGGCGATTTTTGCTCCCAGAATATCTACTATGGCTGGTACTGGACCCATAACGATTTCAGCGGCTTGTCCTCTTCGATGAAGAAACTCCACGAAATGAAACCTGACATGCCTTTCAATGTTTCTGAATATGGAGTCGGCATCAATCCTTACTGCCACGTGTGGAACCCATCCGATGCGATCCGCGACAAAGACGAGGACAGCAAGCATTATGAGGAATATGGCAACCGTTTCCACGAGTCCTACGTCCGCCAGATCAAGGCGATGCCGTGGCTGAACTTCACCTCTGTCTGGGTCTTGTTCGATTTTCCTGTGGCTGCCCGCCAGGAAGGCTACATGGATTCTGAGGACGGCGTGAGATTCGTCAGAAACAATGATCGCAAGTACATGAACGACAAAGGACTCGTCACCCGTGACCGCCAGACGAGAAAGGATGTGTTCTACCTGTACAAGTCTCTTTGGAACAAGGACGAGACCACTGTTCACATCACGTCAAGCCGTCTGAAATACTTCCCGGCCGGCGAGGAGCTCCGCATCAAGGTCTACAGCAACGCCAAGTACCTGACCCTCTACCAGAATGGCCGCAAAGTGACTCGGCTGATTTCTTCCGAAGAGTCCAGCGGAGTTGTCTGGACATTCCCTGCCGTCCGTCTCAAGACTGCCGAGGACACCTTCCGTGTCGTCTCCAACGACGGCGTCACCGACGAGATTGTCCTGAAGAAATCCAGATAGCTTTCTCCGGCCGCTGAGCCTGTGGTTCGACATGGCTCACCAACCATCGAAGCGACCGGAAAGACTGCCCTGTACCGTCGAAGTTTCAAAAGGGCCAAACGAGTAAAAATCCCGGTATCATCATGGAAAAGTCTATTCCTGAATGATACCGGGATACGTATGTATGGGTAAAAACGTTATTTGGTGCTGAAACAGTCGTAGGATGGTTCCGGTCCCATCTCAAGGATGAGTTCGCCTCCTGAAAGAAGTTCTGATGCCGGGAATTGGAAAGAAGTCAGTTTCCTTCCGTTCAGTGTCGCGCTTTGGACGTAGATGTTGTTCTTGGAGGCGTTGTGTGCCTTGATGGTGAATCTGCCACCTCTGCCGTATTTATGCCCAAGGTCGATGACGGTTTCCTCGAAAACAGGACTTGCGATTTCGTATATAGGATCTACACGGCATCCTCCGTCGGTCTGGAAAAGGCCGATGGCCGTCATCACCGCCCATGCGCTCATCTGTCCTTGATCCTCGTCTCCGAGATAGGCGTTGGCTTGACCGTAGCCATAATACCTGTCGAGGATGGAACGGCTCCACCGTTGGGTGTTCCACGGCTGTCCGGCCCAGTTGAACAGAAACGCGAAGTGCATTGACTGCTGGTTCCCCTGCACGACAGGATGATCCCAGTACTGGTCATTCGGTGCGTTGTACCTGAATGCCTCGTCCTGGTTGAATCCCCACAGAAGCCTGTCACAGAATCTGTCCTTTCCGATCTTCTCCACGAGTGCAGGGACATCCTGAGGAACAAAGAATGTCAGCTGCCATGCGTTACCTTCCACATAGTGCTGGTTGGCACCGCTTCTGAACGGGTCGAAACCTTTCAGCCATTCACCCTTGCTGTCCTTCATCGTGCAGTAGCCCTCGTCGCTGATGACATTTCTCCACCAGCATCCTCTCTCGTTGAATTTCCTGTAGGTCTCGTCATCTCCAAGAGCCTTCGCAAGCTGCCCTACAGTCCAGTCGTCGTAGGAATATTCCATCGTGTTGGAGAACCTGCCCTTGTCGTAAGGAACGTAGCCATATTTCAGATATGGGACAAGGTCCCTGTTGCCGGCGAAACCTTTGTGGACCTTTTGCGCCGGTGTTGTCTGCATTTTGACAGCGGCTTCCAGAGCAAGGCTCGCATCAAAGTCACGGATGCCCATCTGCCAGGCGCTTACAATCTGAGGAATCTCGTGCTCGCCGACCATCACAGGAATATAGTTCAGTCCGGCGGGTCCTTTTGCGAGCCATCCGTTGGCTTTGTAAAGATTTAGTTGGGATGTCGCCCAGCGGCTGCTCCATTCAGGCGTGATGAGGTTCCAGAATTGGTTGAGGTTCCAGAAGGTGTTCCAGAAAGCGTCGCATCCGAGCATGACATCCTTCTCGGGATTCTCCACTTTGTGAACCTTGCCGTCTGTCGCCACCCATTCTCCGTTTATGTCGCTCCAGATGTTCCTGCTGCATACAGCGCGGTACATGTTGTTGTAGAACTTGATCTTCTCAAGCCTGTCATCTGTCTTTATCGTGATTCTGCCTAGGATGTCATTCCATACGGATTTCTGGTTCTCCGTTACTTTCCCGAGATCCCAGCCGAACGGAACCTCAAGCTCTTTCCTTAGATTCTCGGCGGCGTTCTCGACGCTTACAAGTGATATTCCAGTGCGTACCGTGACGGTGGAGCCTTCCTTGAAGGAGACGAACATTCCGGCTTCACGGCAGTCCTTGCAGACGAGTCCCTCCACATTCTCATTCACTTTGTCATCACACCAGGAACCAAGGCTTGTCATCGGTTTGTCGAATTCGGCCACAAAATGAACGGTGTAATCCTGGTCGGCGTCATGACTCCAGACTCCAGGGGAGAACTGCCTGACGCTGCCTTCGATTCTGGTGTCCGAGACTTTTTTTACCTTGACATCCTTGACGAAGAAATCATATTCGGCCTGCGGATGGAATTCAAGTATGACCCTTGCGCCTTTCCTGTCCTCGGGGAACGTGAATCTTGTCATCCCGCATCTTGTGGTGGCCGAAACCTCCGCATGGATGCCATAGTCGATTAAATCGGCGGAGTAGAGACCAATGCCAGCGAATTCGGAACGTTTGTCAATGTGGGATCTGTAGCCCTCGTCGGGCTTCTGTTCGTCGCCAACCCTCACTTTCAAAGGGCCGTTGGAAGCCATCACTCCAAGACCTGCCATTGTCCATTCATGAATATGGCTGAAGCAGCCGATTGTCTCGAAAGATGGTTGGTAGCCGGCCTGCCATCCGGCGTTCTGATTGTCTGGGCTCATCTTCACCATGCTGAACGGCATCCAAGGGCCGGGGGCGATCATCCAGCGGGAGTGTGACGTGCCTATTCTTGTGTCAACATAATCGGCCGCGCTTTGCAATGGCTGTGGATTTCTGCTGATTTTGCCAGAAGAGATGGTTCTGGCGCCACACAGCACCTTGTACGAACTTGTCGCCGTGGATGCCACCGCCGGCATCGGAACCTCAAGGACGTACCGTCCTTTCTCAATGTTCTTGGAGAATATGACTTTCCCGTCAAGTTCCACAGTAAGGTCCGGAGTCCCCGACAGATGTTCGATGTCCACGAGGAGTGGTTGGACTCTCTTACCGTCCTGTGACAGCTCGTAGTCTGCCGGGGACATTTCACGGAGAAAAATTTCCTTGATGTTGTCCTCAACTTCGGTTTTGCGTCCTTCGAGCGCTATCCTGTCAAATAAAATCCATGAGCCCTCCAATACACTGATGGTGATTAAGTTCCCTTCTTTCTTCAAGTCACTGCCCTTGAGCGGAACCAGAAGGCTTTGCGGTGTCGCGGCGGAATAATCGCCCCGGATGCTCAAGGTGTCTTTTTCGGGTTCGTTTTGTCTTGGTTTTCTTTGTGTCGCGATGTCGTGTCCCGGGGCGGACAACTGGAATTTCCGGTCAATATTGTTGACACTGACCTTTACCAGAGGAAGAAATTCCTTGGCGAAATCCGCAAGGTCCACCGCGAGGCGATAATTTTTGTCCGCCTTTGGCGTTTCCTTCAATGTGAATAGAATGTTTACCTGATGGGTGCGCCATCCTGAGGTAGGCCAGGTCCCGCCCCATGTGTCCACCGGTCCCGGCAGGACATACGGAAAATTTTCGGCCGGAGTGGACCATCCTATTATATAATAAGTGTCCTCGTAGCCGAAATCTCTTTGGATGAAGTCCTTGTAGTGCGACGGAGCCAACGCGAATTCAGAGCCGCGGCAGTCTTTGTCGCCTATGCTCCAAACCGTGTCGGAATTTTTGGCGTTCAGGCACAATGCGGTGAGCAATGTGGTGGCTGTGATGGTTATTAACTTTCTGCTCATAGTTATATGTTTATACAAATACGTTACAAAGTAAATAATTATTTTCTTTGCGTGCAAGCCTAATTACTAATAAATAATGAGGAATTTAACGGTAAATTCCTTTGCTGGTTGTTGCATATTAAAAATCATTGTTATATTTTTGCACCAGATATATGTTTGAACATACTTTGTTTTTGTTTGAATATATCTTAAACGCTAGAAGTGATGCCAAAGTTTTTGATCTGTCTCTTGATTGTGTTGTCGCAGGTGTTGTCGGTTTCTGCCGGCAATGTGAGAGTGTATCGTCAGATACCAGCAGAGAATGTGAAGGCTAGCGCAAGCTCCGCCATTTCAAGCTCTCCTGCGGCCAATGTGGTGAACGGCAAAGGCATGACCGCCGGAGGACATGTCTCCAACAACCTTGGCGAAGGAATGTGGGTTTCCGAACCTTCCCTGATGCCTGTGAGGTATTCCTCGGGTACGGCTGAGGGTGCGGCCTGGTTCCTGTGTGAATTCACCGATGTTGAGAATGTTGATCAGATCCGTATCTGGAATCATAATCAGAACGAGCTTACCAGGCGTGGGCTGAGGAAGGTCTATATCGACTACTCGGTTGATGGCTCGAAGTGGAACAGAATTTTGGATAATGGCCGAGACTACCACATTATTCCGGAATCCGTGGGAAGAAATCCTGAGCCGGCGGATTATGTTTTGGATGTCCGTGGCCTGAAAATGAAATATCTCTGCGTGACCGCTGCAAGCAAAGGCGGCAACTATTATGACTTGGAGGATCCTGTGGTGGCCGTCGAGGCTAAGGACATGCGTCAGAATCCGGCATATTATGGCCTTGCGGAGATCAGTTTTTGGAAGTTGGAGAACGTGAGGGAGGGGGCGCTTGGACGTTTGTCGGACGTGGAGGTGATTCCGTCACAGGGATATCTCAAGACAGATGCCGGTCCAAGGCGTGAGTTCAAGGTGAGATTTGACGCCCCGGTATATTCAGGAGCGAGTCTGACTTTCTCAATGAATGGAAAGCAATGGGCGGAGACAATCGATGCTTGTGCGGAAGGTGTGTCCGAAAAGATGTCCTTGTTCCCTGCCGGATATATGGAAGAGGCGGCAAGGCTTGAAGTTTCCGTCGCGAGCCGGCAGGGGCGTGTGTCGAAGTCGGTTGAAGTGCCGGCCGCGAGGAAATGGATTGTCGATTTCTTCCCTCATTCTCATGTGGACATCGGTTATACCCATCATCAGGATGAGGTCATGAGGCTTCAGTGGAGAAATTTTGAGCGGGCTATGGATCTGGCTGAAAAGACGGAAAACTATCCGGAGGAGGCCAGATTCAAATGGAACACCGAAACCACCTGGGCGGTTATGGGATATCTTCAGGAATATGCTAGAACACCTAAGGCTGACAGGCTGATAGCCGCGGTCAAGGCCGGGGTAATCAATGTCAATGCCGCCTTGGGAAGCATCCTGACAGGAATCAGTCGTCAAGAGGAACTGATGCATGTGTTCGATGACGCTCACAGAATCGAGGAGATCACAGGGGTTCCATGCGTGACGGCTATGATGAGTGATGTGCCCGGACAGGCCTGGGGGCTTGCCACGGCCATGGCTCAGAACGGAGTCCGCTATTATTCGCCGGGTCCGAACTATGTACCGTTCTATGGCCGCATCGGCAATGACAGGGCGGCCGCTCTCCATGTCAAATGGGGTGACAGGCCTTTCTGGTGGAGGTCTCAGTCTGGAACGGACAAGGTTCTTGTGTTTGAGGCTGGACGAGGGTATTCGTGGTTCCACGGGTGGCTGGCCGGCAGATTGTCCGTGTGCGGTCTTGAACCTATCTGGGAATATCTCGGCCAGTTGGAGACAGAGGAATATCCATATAATATGTGTTATATGAGGTACACTGTGCATGGAGACAACGGACCTCCTGACCAGCTCATGCCTGACGTTATCCGAGAATGGAATGAGAAATACGATTCGCCAAGGTTCAGGATTGCCACGGCACAGGAGTTCTTTGAGGATTTCGAGAGGGAATATGGGGATGAACTTCCGTCGTATGGAGGTGACATGACCCCGACTTGGGAGGATGGCGCCGAATCTACCGCCAAGGAGACTTCCATGAATCGTGAGAGCGCGTCCCGTCTGGCGCAGACCCAGACGTTGTGGTCTATGCTTAAGAATTCGGACTCGTATCCAGAGGATAAGTTTGAAGAAGCGTTCAAGAACACGGTCCTTTTCTCGGAACATACCTGGGGAGCGTCCGCAAGCGGGCCACAGCCATTCTCCAAGTTCACAACCGAGCTTTGGAACAAGAAGAAATCATTCGCGGACAGCGCGGACGCGCAGTCGAGAAGATTGTTGGCTGGCGCATTGGCCGGTCTGGAAAGTGCCGGAGAATATATTCATGTGATAAACACGAACTTATGGCCGAGAACCGATGCCGTGAGAATTAACCTCGGTGCCATGGAAAACAAAAAAATGGTTGATGAAGTCGGGGTGGAGGTGCCGTTCCAGAGACTTTCTGACGGAACTGCCATATTCATCGCCGAAAATGTTCCGGCCTTAGGGTCGAGGGTTTTCAGAATCGTGCCGGTCGGGCGTAGGCGCGACTCCTATGGTGCGTGCATGCCTATGGCTGTGGACAATGTGCTTGACAATGGCCTTGTGCGTGTCACGATTGACCGGACCTCCGGGACCATCTCCTCTTTAAGGAAGGCTTCTGATGATTTTGAATATGTTTCCGAAGGTGGATTGAATGACTACCTTTATACGGCAAGGGTCGGTGCGGACCCTTGCGAAATTGAATGCGTGAGAAGTGTGGACATCGTGGAGAACGGTCCGGTCATGGCCACTATAAGGGTGGTGTCGGACGCTCCCGGGTGCGATTCCCTGACACGTGACGTGACGATATACCGGGTACTTGACAGGGTGGACATCTTGAACACGGTTGACAAGAAGGACGTGCTTGACTTTGAAAACGTGCGTTTTGTGTTTCCGTTCAATTTCCCGCATCCTGATGTGGCATTCGATCTGGCCATGAGCGAGGTGCATCCGGAACGTGAACAGCTTGCCGGAGTCAACAAACAGTACTACTGTGTGCAGAACGGTCTTTCTGTAGGAGACTTGGAGCATGGCCTTTGCCTCACGACGATAGACGCTCCGATGGTTGAGCTTGGGACTCCGTCCGGAGAGGATTATCGTTTGAATCCGCATTATGGTTATGGCTGGTGGCCGATGGCCCAGATCTCTCCAAAGGTATATTCATGGGTGATGACAAATACCTGGAGGACAAACTACAAGGCATCGCAGGGTGGTGTGGCCTCGTTCAGATACTCTCTCCGCATCGGTGATCCTTTTGATTTGAGGCTTAAGCAAAATGGCGTTGAGGCTGAGCAGAAGATGATCGCTGTGAGGAGTGATGTGGCGGAGGCTGTTGGAACATTCTTCAGACTGAAAGGAAATAACCGTGTGGCTGTCAGTATGATGAAACCGTCGAAAGATGGCAGGGGCTATGTGGTCGCGCTCCAGAATCTGGGAAACAATCCGGTCCGCACCGGGTTCGTTCATGGCAGGATAAAAGTCCGTGAGGCATACATCTCTGATTTCCGTGAGGATGCGGTCAGGGTGATCAACCCCGATGATTTCTGGATGCAGCCTTATGAATATGTAAGAATAAAGATTAATTGTGATATCTGATGAAAAGGACTCTCTCAGCGGCAGTGGCGGCATTGACGATGCTGTTGGCATTGCTCTCATGTTCAACCGAAGAATCTTTGGTCTCCTATGTGAATCCGACAATCGGAACCGCGCATTCCAGATGGTTCTTTTTTACACCGGCATCGGTTCCTTTCGGAATGGCAAAGCCGGGGCCGACAACTGACGGACATCTGGGAAATCCCGGAGGATGGCAGGCCGTGGGCTATGACGCAAGGCATACTTCCATCGAAGGCTTCGCGAATTTCCATGAGTTTCAGATCGGAGGTGTCGTGTTCGCCCCGACAACCGGAGAACTGCGCACCGTGCCGGGAGAACCGACCGACTCTGTGAGTCTGGGCTACAGGTCAAGATTTGACAAGAAGGACGAGGTCGCAAGGCCGGGATATTACAGTGTGCTGCTCAAGGACTATGGCGTGAAAGCGGAGCTGACCGCCACAAAACGGGTGGCTTTTCATAGGTACACTTACAGTGGGGATGGTCAGGCCAATCTTGTTTTCAACATCGGAACCAAGATGGGGGAGAGCGGCCCCTGCAAGGACGCTTATGTGGAATATACCGATGACGGTTATGTGCAAGGGTATGTTACCACCTATCCGGTTTACGTCAACATTTACCAGAAGGGAGCGGATGTGACGATGTATTTCTGCGCGAAGGTGGACACCAAGCCGGAGGCTGTGGGAACATTTTGCGGAGGCGAGATATTCCCCGATGGATATTCCCGTAAAGGGGCAGGTGCCGGTTTATACCTTAGGTTCGGCGAGTCTGGAAAGAGAGTGGTGAACATAAAGGCCGGTCTGTCCTATACCTCCGTAGCCAATGCCCGTCTGAATCTTGAGAGCGAGGCAGCCGGATTGGATTTCGACAAGGCCGCGAAAGCCGCGGAATCTGAATGGGAGGACGCTCTCGGACGTATTCGTGTGGAGGGTGGCCAACGTGATGACAGGGTGAAATTCTATACTGGTCTTTTCCACGCCTTGCTGGGAAGAGGGCTGGCGAGCGACGTTAACGGAGCCTACCCTGCCAATGACGGCAGTGTCGGACAGATACCTCTTGGCAAGGACGGGAAACCGCTTCATTCTCATTACAACACGGACGCGATCTGGGGCGGGTTCTGGAATCTTACCCAGTTGTGGAGTGTGGCGTACCCGGAGTATTTCGCTGACTGGATCTCAAGCCAGCTGCTTGTTTACAAGGATGCCGGGTGGCTTGGCGATGGAATAGCGTGCAGCCGTTATGTGTCGGGTGTGGGGACAAACTTTGTCAGCCTTGCGATCGCGGCGGCGTATAATTGCGGAATCAGGAATTATGATGTGGAGACGGCATACAAGGCCGCGCTCCGGAATGAGACAGAGTGGATAGGTCGCCCGGAAGGCGCTGGCAAGATGGATGTCAATCAGTTTGTGACCAGAGGCTATTCTCCTTTCGCGAATGATTTCAATCATCTGACTGATGAGAAAGGCTCATATTTTTCGGTGTCACACACGCTTGAATATTCATTCAGCTCATACGCCGTGGCTCAGATGGCGAAGAGTCTCGGTCATGAGGAGGATTACAGGAAATTGTCGGAATTGGCTGAAGGATGGCGTCTTGTCTATGATCCTTCTGTCAAGCTGATGCGACCTCGCGACGCGAAAGGCGATTTCATAAAGGATTTCGATCCGAACGCGCCATGGGTCGGATTCCAGGAGGGGAATGCCGTGCAGTACACGTGGTATGTGCCTCACAATCCGGAAGCTCTGGTGGAACTTCTCGGTCGGGAGGAATTCAACAACCGCCTTGACAGCACGTTCATTATTTCCCAAAAGAATGTCTTCGGAGGAGGAACCGAGATAGACGCGTTCTCCGGCATCAAGGCTTATTACAACCACGGCAACCAGCCTAACCTGCACATCTCCGGTCTCTTTAATTTCTCCGGAAAGCCATGGCTCTCACAGAAATGGATGAGGGCGATCTGCCGGGAGTTCTACGGGACTGACGGCGTGCACGGCTATGGTTATGGGCAGGATGAGGATCAGGGACAGCTTGGCGCATGGTACGTGATGGCGTCCATAGGCTTGTTCGATGTGAAAGGACTCACGGCTCCGGATCCGTCGCTGCAGATTGTCAGCCCGCTTTTCGACAAGGTGACAATCAGCCTGAACAAGGATTACTATAAAGGTGAAAAGTTTGTGATAAGGACAAAGGATAATTCTGATAGGAACATGTATATCAAGTCGCTGAGGCTGAACGGGAAAGAATGGGACACGGTGCGGTTGCCGTGGTCTTGCCTGACTCAGGGCGGCGAACTGGAGATAGAGATGTCCGATGTCCCTGACACTGGTTTGACCAAATGATGATTATGCCGCATATGCGGCTGACAACCACAATAATAACTGTTAATATTAAAAAAGAACAAAGTATGAAGGTTCGATCTCATGCGCAAAGTCTGCTCCGCAAGGCTTTCGCCTGCCTGCTGTTTGGACTGACGATGGTCCAGCTTCGGGCACAGAGTTTAACTTCTTCTGTTTCCGGTACGGTAGTGGACGCTTCCGGCCAGCCTGTCGCTGGCGCCGCCATTATCAATTCCCGTACAGGAAAAGGAGAGCTTACCGGCATTGATGGTAAGTATTCTTTTAATGATGGAGTCTCGGAGGGGGATGTCCTGACCGTGTCCATCATCGGTTATCAAGAGCAAAAAATCAAGGTCGTGACATCCAAGTCCGTTTATAATGTTGTTCTGGAGGAGGATGCGCTCCAGCTTGCCGAGACCGTTGTCGTAGGCTATGGCGTACAGAAGAAGGCCACGTTGACGGGTTCCGTGGCAGCTGTCACCAACTCGGAGATTGTGTCCACCAAGAACGAGAACGTGAACAACATGCTTACCGGTAAGGTGGCGGGTCTTCGTGTCGTGCAGACATCCTCGGAACCAGGGCAGTTCGCCAGCAGCATCGATATCCGTGGATTCGGATCCCCGCTTGTGGTCATCGATGGGGTGCCGCGTGGAAACATGTCCCGCATCGATCCTGATGACATCGAGAGCATCTCGGTGTTGAAGGACGCCTCGGCGGCGATCTACGGTGTGCGTTCCGGCAACGGTGTGATCCTTATAACCACAAAGAAAGGAAACCGGAAGCCGGCGGAAGTGACATATTCAGGAAATGTGACCTGGCAGATGCCGTCGAATTTCCCGACACTTCTGGATGCGGTGGACTGGATGACCCTCTACAACGAGCGTGCTATGCATAACGTTGACAACCAGAACAGGATTGTTTACACTGACTCCCAGATCGAGGAGTACCGCAACGGAACCAAGTCGAGCACGAACTGGATAGATGAGGTGTTCAGAAGCTCGGCCCCTCAGACTCAGCACAACATCAACGTGTCAGGCGGCAATGACAGGATAACCTATTTCGCCAGCGCCGGCTATCAGTACCAGGAGAGTTTCCTCCAGACCAACGCGATAAATTATTCGAAATACAACATCCGTTCGAACATCTCTGCGAAGATCTCCAGAAACCTCACTTTCGACATCAGCCTTGCGGGAATGATGGACAAACGCAATTCGTCTGTCTATAGTTCGTTTGACATCGTGCGTGGAATGTGGCTTATGCAGCCGATGGACCAGGTGTGGTGGGACGAGGACAAGCAGCAATACTGGCAGCCTACAAACGAGGGCCTCAACAACCCTGTGGCGATGATGGACACGGACTTGACGGGAAAGAACAATTACCAAAGCAAGTGGTTCCAGTCCAACGCTTCCCTGAAATGGGATGTCCCTTATGTGCAGGGACTTTCGGTCAAGGGAATGTTCAGTTATGACTTCACCCTGAATGACAACAAGGAATATGTCACATCCTATAAGCTCTACAGGGACGGAAAGGAGTTCACCAAGAATTCCTACACGGCGGATGACGTGAACTATCCGGGAAAGATCTCCCGCTATTACTACGGTAAGAACGCTTTTCTGGCCCAGGGGCAGATCTCTTACAACAGAAGTTTCGGCCGACATGGTGTGAACGCTCTCGCGCTTGTCGAGTCGGTAAGGAATGATGGCGACAATTTCTATGGCACCCGTTACCTTGACCTTCCGATCGATCAGGTGTTCGCCGCGAACAAGAACAACCAGCAGTTCAACCAGAGCACCGGCAGCGGAGCCCTTTATGAATATGCCAACATCTCGTACATCGGAAGATTGCAGTACGACTATGCGAGCAAGTATCTCGCGGAGTTCGCTTTCAGGTACGAAGGTTCTTCAAGATATTCATCCAACAAACGTTGGGCGTTCTCGCCTTCTGTCTTGCTTGGATACGTTGTCTCGGAGGAGAAGTTCTGGAAGGAATCTCCGTTGGCGTTCATCAACAGATTCAAGATCCGTGGCTCATGGGGACGCTCGGGGGATGACACCTCATTGTCGTATCAGTTCATGACCGGCTATAACTATCCTGTGTCAGGCAACTCGGGCGCTCTTCCGGGAGGCTCGATCATCGACGGCTCTTTTGTCAACGCGTCTGCTGACAAGGGACTTGCCAACAAGGCCTTGACCTGGTACACTGTCGAGACGTGGAATGTCGGGTTCGACGCGGCCGCCTGGAACGGCATGCTTACTGTGTCGGGAGATTATTTCTACCGCAAGAGGGATGGTCTGTTCGGCACTAGGATCAACAGCCTTCCGGGAATAGTGGGAGCCTCGCTTCCTCAGGAGAACCTGAACAGTGACCTCACGCAGGGATTCGAGATTGAACTTGGGCATGAGAACAGATCTGGTGATTTTGTATATTCGGTCAAGGGGAACCTGGCCTTCACGATGTCCAGGGATGTGTATGTCGAGAAAGCCAAGGCTGGAAACTCCTATCTTAACTGGAGGACGAACACCAATGACCGTAACAAGAACATCTGGTGGGGCTATGAAGGAAACGGCCGTATAACCAGCTGGGATGAGATCTACTATAATCCTGTATATATCGGAAGAGGTTCGGTCCTCGGTGATTATGAGTATCTTGACTGGAACGGTGACGGCATGATCAACGACCTTGACCTCCATCCGATAGGAAACAATTCCTCGGTGCCTCTCGTGAACTATGGCGTGACGGTGAACATGGCGTGGAAAGGCCTTGATTTCTCGATGCTCCTTCAGGGTTCGAGCAGACGTTGGGTGGCTCCTCAGGAGTTCCTTTACCAACCGTTGTGGGCTGACACCAACGCTTTGAGCCAGTTTATGGACAGATGGCATCCGGCTGATCCGTCGGCCAATCCTTATGATCCCGCCACGGAGTGGGTGAAAGGCCGGAACGGCTACACGGGGTCGCTTCCTAATTCCACATCGGAGTTCAATGTCAAGAACGCCGCCTACCTTCGTCTCAAGTCCGTCGAATTAGGGTATTCTCTGCCTAAGAAATGGATGAAAAACATCAACGTGCAGAACATCAGATTGTATGTCAGTGTCTACAATCTCTTGACATTCAGTGGTCTCAAGTACCTTGATCCGGAGTTCAACGTCACTTCCAGCTATGGGTACAACTATCCTATCAGCAAGACTGTGACACTTGGTCTCAATCTTAAGTTCTAATGACAAGTACGCATAATTCATAATACTGATTTTAGATATGAAACTGAAAAATATAATATCATTTGTCTGCCTTGGGACAGCGATGGCCTGCACCAGTCTGGACATCCCTCCTATGAATATCGTGGGAGAGCCGGAGATATTCCAGAGCAAACAGGGCGTGACGAGCTATGTGTCAAGAATGTATTCGACATTGCCGATGGAGGATTTCCGGTACGCCTACCATAACGGAGACCTGTTCCACAAGAGCGACACCCGTTATCAGCAGCAGGATTGCCTCACCGGCGATGCCGTCGGCCGCGACACGAAAGGGGCTGAGCAGGAAAGCGCCGGCTACTGGGACAATGCCTACAAATGGATCCGCGAGGCCAACATGTTTCTGGAGACGTTGCCGGAATATTCATCGTACCATCTTCAGTCAGACGTTGACAATTGGACAGGCGAGGCGTATTTCTGCAGGGCTTTCATCTATTATTCGCTGGTGAAAAGGTATGGCGGAGTCCCGATTGTGGACAAGGTTGTTGACTACCCGGCCACTGTGACTTTCGAGGGAACCCAGATGTTCAGGGATGCCGAGGAAAAGGTCTGGGACTTCATCGGCGAGGATCTTGACAAGGCCTACGAGCTTCTTCCTGATTCGAACCAGAAGGGGCGCGCCGACAAGTCAGCGGCCGCGGCCTTGAAATCCCGTGTCATGCTTCACGCTGGTTCGATCGCAAAGTACAACACTGTGGATGAGGAATATAATGGCGTAAGGATCTGTGGAATTCCGGCTTCCAGGGCCAAGGACTATTTCAAGGCGGCTTACGAAGCCTCGAAACTTGTGGACGGCGGAAAGTACGGATTGTATATGGATGAGTGGAAAGATGGCGACAAGGCGGCTCAGACCGCCAATTATGAATCCATATTCACAAAAGACACGAAGGAGATCATTTTCGGGCGTTGGTACAAGAGCCCGGACTCCGTGCACAACTTCGATGATTCGGCGCAGCCGATGCAGACTTCCACCGGAGGGAACAACTCCGAGATCTGTCCGACTCTTGATTTCGTGGAGATGTTCGACGGCTTTGACAAGGATAGTGACGGTCATATCGCTAATTTCGACGCTTCCGGACATTATAAGCTTTACAGCTCTCCAGTTGATTTCTTCGCTGACTGTGAGCCGCGTCTCCGTGCTACGGTGATCCTTCCGATGGACAGGTTCAAGGGGCAGGTGATTGATCTGCGCCGTGGAATATGGACCGGAGCGTCCGCCTCTACCATCGAGCCTCTTCTGGATCCGAATTATGTGGGCAATTATAATTCGGTGTACACCGACGCCACACCTCTGAAACTTGCGAACGGGTCCGCGTTCAGCAACACCGAAGCGAACAAGATCCTCACCAAGAACGGGACGAGGATGACTCGTTCCGGAGCCAGCGGTGTCTTCTCGGAATGGGATTTCGGCTGCATCAGCGGTTTCTATTTGAGGAAGTATCTGAATCCGGTGGCAGGTTCCAACAATAACGGGAACCAGTCCTCGCAGACCTGGATTGAGCTCAGGTATGCAGAGGTTCTTCTCAACAGGGCTGAAGCTGCCTTTGAGCTTGTCCTGAGCGGAGAATCCACCGCGGCGTCCGGCGAGAGCTACAGGAGCGAGGCGTTCAAGTGTGTCAACGAGATCCGCAGGAGGGCCGGCGCTGATCTTCTGGTGTCGGAGGCGGCCCTTGATCTTGATGTCGTGAGAAAGGAGATCCGGAAGGAACTGGCTTTCGAGCATAAGACATGGTGGAACCTCAAGCGTTGGCGCGTCATTGACAAGGAGCAGAACAACCGCCGCTACCGTACATTGGCTTCATTCTATTCCGTGGAGGATGACAAGTACTTCCTTGATCAGAAATATCAGGAGCCAAGAGGAGGAAACAACTATATTTTCACATACGACACCAGATACTATTATCAGCCGATTCCCGGGAACGAGATCACCCGAAATCCGAATTGCAAGCAGAACCCTGGTTTCTAAACATTAAAATAAACTTAAGAAATGAACAAATTAAAGATATTTCTTTGTGGTATGGCGGTCGTGGCGTGCGCATCCGCCTGCACAAACGATAATTATGACATCCCGTCAGAGACATTCAAGGGAGCGTTCACCGACAAGGGTACCGGCGAGCCATTCCAGACTTCCATGGGCAATACAGGAATCCGCATCAGGATGATGGAATATAGCTGGAGCGACAATCCGCAGCCTTATGATTTCAATGTCAAGATGGATGGCACATTCCAGAACACCAAGATATTCAAAGGCGAGTATGGAATCACGCCGGAGGGTGCGTTTGTCCCGTTTGAGGAGGAGAGGATCTCCATCAAGGGAACCGTGACCAAGAACTACGAAGTGGAACCTCTTCTGAGGATTGAATGGTCTGGTGAGCCTGTGGTCAACGCGGACGGAACCGCCACTGTGAAAGTCCGGATAACACGTGGTACAGACAATGCTGATTACCAGCAGGCGTTGCAGGAAGGGTGGCTCTATGTCAGCGAGACCTGCTATGTCGGTGATTTCAGCTACAGCCCGATGTTCTCCACCAAGATTTCGGCGGCTGAGCTTGCCCTTGGCGAGGAACTTACGTTCACGACTGGTTTCCCTAACGGGATCGGAGGAACAGCCAATGCGTTCCCGACATATTCCAGAAAGTATTTCCTTCGCTTCGCCGCGAAGACCACGAAGGATTTCAGCGGTGTGAAGAGGTATAATTATTCCACTGTCAAGGAAATCACGACACAGGCAAGATAATGAGGAAATATGCGGTCGGAGCCGATGTCGGAGGCTCCCATATATGCTCATCCGTAGTCGAGATTGTCACCGGTGAAGTTTGCACCGAGCCGGTGACAACCATGATTGACAGCCGGAATGGAGCGGCGGGGGTAATTTTCCGTAGGTGTGGGAATATCCCCCATTCCATCTCCCCCTTTTGGGAACTTGTCTCCTGCATTGGTATGGCAATGCCCGGTCCGTTTGACTATAGGCGCGGAATATCACGGATAAGCGGAGTTAGCAAGTTTGAGGGGATATTCGGATTGAATGTCGGAGAGTCCATCCGGGCCGTCTTTCAACCGGAGATAGGTCCTGTCGAGATGAGATACGTCAATGACGCGTCCGCCTTCGCCCTTGGAGAATGCCTTGGCGGCGCGGCCAAGGGGGTGGACAAGGTTGTGGCGATCACCCTTGGTACAGGTGTGGGGTCCGGCTTTGTGGATTCCGGAAAACTGGTTGTGAGTGGTGAGGATGTGCCGGCGAACGGCTGGGTATATTGTCTGCCGTTTGAGGGAGACATCGCTGACTCCGCCTTCTCGACAAGGTGGATAACCAGACGGTACAAGGAACTGACAGGGATTGAGGTCCACGGTGCGAAGGAAGTCGCCCAAAGGTTCGCTGACGATGAACATGCCCGGCGGCTTTTTAAGGAATATGGCGGCCGCCTCGCTGATTTTGTGGCTCCTTTGCTTAAAAGATTCGGGACCCAAAGGCTTGTTCTGGGAGGTAATATCTCAAAGGCATATTCCTGCTTCGAGGAATCTCTCACAGCCGGGCTGGCCGATAATGGATGCGATGTGACCGTCCGTATCTCGGAACTTATGGATGAAGCGGCCATGACAGGTGCCGCGTCACTTTTTAGATAGATTGATTATGTCTGAAATCAGAAAAACAACACAGTATCTTATCCCGATTGAAAAAAATGTTCCGGGAAAGACTGACTATGACATTTACCCGGATCATGACCTTGGCGCGGGCAAGGTGTCAAGTGACTATACGACGCTTGCAAGGAGGCTTTCCGGTTGCGGCACGGTCATCGTCGAAGGGTATGTCGGCGTGGATTTTGACAGATTTGCGTCGGAGTTGAATTCGGCCTTTGTGTCATTGGGCATCAAGGCATTATGGTGGAATGTGGACTCCGCTCTCAAGCCGTCAGAGGAGATAGACAAACTTATCGCCCCGTATCTGGGCGGGGATGACCCTCTGTTCGGTTTCAGGGCCTCGAAGCTTTCATTGGAGGATTTCTTCGACATGGCCGCGGTCAAGTCGATTCTGCCGGATCCAAGTGCTTCACTTAACATCATTATCGGGACGGGTGCTTCGTTGGCTGGCTGGAATGGTACTTTACTGTATCTTGACATCCCTAAGAATGAGATACAGTTTCGTGCCAGGGCCGGCAGCGTCACTAATCTGGGCGCGGCGGAGCCTATGCCGCACAAGAAGATGTACAAGCGGTTCTATTTCGTTGACTGGGTTGTGCTCAATAAGAAAAAGAAAGAGCTCCTTCCGGAAGTGGATGTCTTTGTGGATACCCAGCGCGTGGGCGACATCACTTGGGCCGAAGGGGACGACATCCGCCGCGGCCTGAAGGAAATGTCAACGGGAGGGTTCCGTGTCCGTCCTTGGTTCGAGCCCGGGGCCTGGGGAGGGCAGCGTATAAAGGAATTCATTCCGGCATTGCCGCAGGATGTACCTAACTACGCCTGGTCATTTGAGCTCATCGTGCCAGAGAACGGATTGATATTCAGCGGCGACGGGAAGATGCTGGAACTATCGTTCGATTCATTGATGTACTGCGCCGGCAAGAATGTTGTCGGCGAGGAATGCTATTCCGAATATGGCGATGAATTCCCTATAAGGCTGGATTATCTGGACAACTTCGACGGTGGAAACCTTTCTGTACAGTGTCATCCTCGGGTTGACTTTATCAGAAAGAATTTCGGCGAGGTCCTGACCCAGGAGGAGACATATTACATCCTTGACACAAAACCTGGCGCGGAAGTGTACCTTGGCTTCAAGGAAGACATTGTCCCCGAAGAGTTCAAAGCCGCGTTGGAGGACAGCCACAGAAACGCCGTGCCGCTGGATGTGGACAAGTACATCAACTCTGAGCCTTCAAGGAAGCATAATCTTTATCTGATCCCTCCGGGAACGCTTCACAGTTCCGGGCGAAACAATCTTGTACTGGAAATCAGCACCACTCCGTACATATTCACTTTCAAGATGTATGACTGGATGGCTGTTGATCTGGACGGGAAGCCAAGGCCTTTGAACATCGACAGGGCGATGGCCAATCTTTGTTTCGACCGCAAGGGGGACAGGATCGCGAAAGAGTTCGTGTCTCATCCGGCCTTGATTGAAAAAGAGGATGGATGGGAACTTTGGCATCTGCCTACCCATAAGAACCACTCTTACGATGTGCACCGCTATGTCATTGACACTCAAGTAAGCGTCAGGACGTGCGGCAAGTGCCACGCTCTTAATCTCGTTCAGGGAACGAGCGCAGTTGTCGTGACAGAGAGTGGTCAGGAGTTCCACCTTTCATACGCGGAGTCGATGGTTGTTTCGGCCGCCGCCGGCTCATACAGGATTATCAATGATTCCGGTGAGCGGATTATGGTGATCAAGGCGTTTATGAAATAGTTATGTTTACCGATAATGTTTTATGCTCATAATTTCTTATATTTGTTCAAACATATAAAACATATAAACCTGAAAAAATATAGTAGTTATGGCATTGGATCCAAAATCGGCGGTACCGCTTCATCAGCAGGCAGAAGAATATCTTAGGAAACTTATACAGCAAGAGGAATACCGTAACGGCAAACTCCTGCCCAACGAGGTTGAGTTGTCCAAGGAGCTGAACATTTCGAGAAACACATTGAGGCAAGGTATAAACAAATTGGTGTTCGAGGGGCTTTTGGTACGTAAAAAAGGCTACGGAACATGTGTGGCCCCTCAGGACATCATGAGCAATGCCAACAATTGGATGAGTTTCTCGCAGGAAATGGCGGCGATGGGTTTGAAGGTGCAGAATTTTGAACTGCATGTGAGTTGGAACCTTCCTCCGAAGGAAGCCAGTGATTTTTTCGGCTCTCCGGCCGACAAGAAACTGCTTTGCCTTGAAAGACTGAGAGGCAAGCCGGATCTTCCGTTTGTGTTTTTTGTCTCGTATTTCAATCCTTCGATTCCTATGTCTGTGTCAGAGGACATGAGCAGACCCCTGTATGACATATTGTATAAGCACTATGGAATAAGGGCGAAGACTTCGAGGGAGCAGATATCGGCGCGTCTGGCCAACCCTATGCTGGCCGAAAAGCTCGGAATAGACGAAAACGCGCCAATCCTTGTGAGGAAGCGCTTTGTCTTCGATGTCAACAATGTGCCTATTGAATATAATGTGGGATACTACCGTGCGGATTCATTCACTTACACAATTGAATGTACGAAAGAATGATGAACAAAAGTTTGCATAAAGCCCTTCCTGTGCTGTTCGGCTTTTTTGTCATGGGCTTCTGCGATGTTGTCGGCATAGCCACAAGTTATGTCAAGCAGGATTTCGATTTGAGCGAGACCGTGGCGGGACTTATCCCGTCAATGGTCTTTCTATGGTTTTTGGTGCTTTCCGTGCCGTCAGCCTTGATGATGAACAGGATCGGAAGGAAACGTACCGTACAGCTGAGCAACGTCATCACGTTTGTCGGAATGCTCCTGCCGTTTTTCGATTACAACTTCGCGATCTGTATGGTGGCCTTCATCCTTCTCGGCGTGGGAAACACCATACTTCAGGTGTCTCTGAACCCGTTGCTTACCAATGTGGTGAGTGGAAAGGCTCTGACGAGTTCGTTGACTGCCGGACAAGTCGTCAAGGCCGTCTCCTCATTTCTGGGACCTTTCATAGCAGCCTTCGCGGCCGGTGTTCTGGGAAACTGGCAGTACTTGTTTCCGATATACGCGGCGGTCACGTTTGTCTCCTCTGTCTGGCTTATGTCCGTAAGAATTCCGGAGGAGACCGTCGCAGGAGGCGGAGCGACTCTGGCCGGGACATTCATGCTGCTTAAGGATAAGACGATACTGCTGCTTTTCCTCGGGATTTTCTTTGTGGTCGGTGTGGATGTCGGAGTCAACACCGTGGCTCCCAAACTTATGATGGAACGTGCGGGATGGCTTGTGGAGAAAGCGGGCCTCGCGTCAAGCGTGTACTTCGTGTGCAGGACTGTCGGGGCATTGCTGGGGTCAGTCCTATTGGCGAAGGTTAATGAGGCGAAATATTTCAAATACAATATCTCCGCCGCGGTGCTTGTCCTTGTGGCCCTGCTTTTTGTCCGTGGACAGGTTCCTGTGCTGATACTGATCGGTTTGCTAGGATTCCTCTGCTCCAGCATATTCCCGATCATATATTCCGCCGCGATGAAGGCTCGTCCCGACAAGGCAAATGACATTTCCGGCCTTATGGTGACAGGTGTCTCCGGTGGCGCCGCCATTCCTCCTCTTATGGGTGTCATGGCGGATTCTTTGGGAAATCAGACAGGATCCGTGATCGTGATTCTGTTGTGTGCCGTGTATCTGGCCGCATGCTCTTTCTGGCTGTGCCGCAGGTCTGAACAGGAACAGCGATGAGGAAAGCGACAGTCTGCAAATCCGTGGCATTGCTGCCATTGCTGCCATTGGCCGCCGTGTCCTGTGTGTCAGGGGAGGAAGATCCAAAATCCCCGAATATTGTCTTTATCATGTCGGATGATCACGGCTATCAGGCTTTGAGCGCCTATGGGCATCCTATATCAAAGCTTGCTCCGACTCCGAACATTGACAGGATCGCCGAGAACGGTATGATCTTCCGTGAGTCGTTTGTGGAGAATTCGATCTCCGCCCCGTCCAGGGCGACATTGCTGACGGGAATGTATAGTGGCCACCATGGTCAGACCACACTTCAGTACGGGATAATGGACACCACGATAACCCAGTTTCCAGAGTTGCTCAAGGACTCTGGCTACAACACGGCGTTGTTCGGGAAATGGCATCTGAGCATCGAACCGAAAGGTTTTTCCTATTTCGACATTTTCCGTGACCAGGGTGAATATTTCAACCCTTACATGCGTACCTCTGATCCAGGCTCCGGATTCGTGCGTCAGTCCGGCTATGCGACAGAGCTTGTCACCGAGCATGCCTTGGCCTGGCTGGAAAAGAATAAGGATGACGGGAAGCCGTTTTGTCTGATGATCCATCATAAGGCTCCTCACAGAAACTGGATGCCGGCCTTTCGGGATATGACTCTATACGAGGACGTTGTGTTTCCTGAGCCTGGAACCTTGTTCGATGACTACAGCACCAGAGGAGAACAGATGAAGGAGCAACAGTTGACGATCGCCGGCGATCTTGGCTTTGCCTTTGACCTGAAAGTTCCACAGATGAAGGATTTCCCTACGCATCAGTACATAAAGGATAGCTGGGAGGCGGCGATGTCGGACTTCACCCCTGAGCAGAAGGCGTGTTGGGACAGTACTTACGCAAGGCTCAACAAGGATTTCCTGTCGGACATGCCGGAAGGGGATGATCTGACCAGATGGAAATACCAGCGTTATATTCATGAATATTGCCGTACCATCCATGGAGTTGATGTGGAAGTCGGCAAGGTGCTGGACTACTTGGAGGAGAACGGCCTCGCTGAGAACACGATTGTGGTCTATACTTCCGACCAAGGGTTCTATCTTGGTGAGCATGGTTTGTATGACAAGCGGTTCATGTACGAGGAAGCGTTGAGGACTCCGCTCCTTATTTCGTGGCCGGGACACATCAAGCCAGGCTCGGAATGTAAGGAACTGGTTCAGAACATTGATTGGGCGCCGACAATCCTGGATGCGGCAGGTGTCGAGGTTCCTTCGGATATGGACGGACGCTCGTTGGTGCCTTTGTTCCACGATGGAAGAGCCTCTGGATGGCGTGACGCTGTCTTTTACAGGTACTATGACTGTCCTGCTGTCGGAAACGTCCGCAAGCACTACGGTGTCAGGACCGACCGCTACAAATTGATTCACTGGAAGGATTCAGCGTCAGAGATTTCCCCGGAGATAGACTTTTGGGAACTCTACGATCTGCGTAATGATCCGGAAGAGGTCAACAATGTCTTTGCGTCTCCTGAATATTCTTCCGTCATGGAAAAACTGATGGAAAGGTTGGAGAGGATGCCTTGTGGCGATTGATGTCAAGTCGTTTAACGGATGTTGCGACGGACGGGGAGGAGGGCGATGAGGTAACCGATGAGGGCCACGCCGGCGACGGTGGCGAGGACGTCCTGCCACTGGAGGATTACGGGGTAGGCGTTCACGAGGAAGCTGCCGGGCATCTTGATGAAGCCGAAGTGCTGTTGGGCGAGGGAGAAGCCTATGCCGATGACAAGGCCGGCGGCAAGGCCGAGAAGCGAGATCAGCCAGCCTTCCAAAGTGAAAGTGCGGCGGAGCATCTTGTCCGTCGCGCCGAGGCTGCGGAAGGTCTCGATGTCATCTTTCTTTTCGATGATGAGCATCGTGATGCTGCCGAAGATGTTCAGAGCGATGATGATGATGACGAATATGAGAATGAGGTAGATGGCGGCCTTCTCGTAGCGCATCATCTTGTAGAGCGACGGGTTCTGGCGGAAGCGGTCCAGTACTTTGAAATCAGGCTCCAGCTCTTTCTGAATATGCTTGATCGCTGTTCTGATGTCTTTCGCCGTGGCTCCTTCTGTCAGACGGATCTCAACCCCCGAGACCTCCTCCTCGTAGCCAAGCAGACGTCTCATCTCCTCTATCGGCACAATCATCAGATCTTCGTCAATCTGCTGGTTGACCGAGAATATTCCCGCCGGACGCATCCGCACTGATTCGATGGAGGCCGCCGGATTGGCGAGCGAGAAGTTCCTGTCCCTGATCGGGAAATATAATTCGGCGGATGCGAGGAACGCTGGATTCATGCCCATCTTGTAGGCCAGACCCGCGCCGACAACCATCTGGGGAAGCTGCCCTTTGTGCAGCGAGAACTCACCGTTGGTGAAGTGTTCTGCAAGAGGGGAGTCGGCCTCGAAGGCGCTGTCCACACCCTTGGCCTTGGCTATTCCCTGATGGCCGTCATAGTCCACGAACACATTCTCCTGAAGGACGAGATTATATTCATCGACCATAGGATCCGCCTTGATCCGGTCGAACGCCTCGCCCTCGGGAATGAACACCTTCCCTTTGGCCGGGGTAATGAGGATGTCCGGCTCGACATTGCTGAGGGTCGATTTAACCAGCTCGTCGAAGCCGTTGTAGATCGACATGATTATGATCAGGGCGGCTGTCCCTATAGCCATGCCGACGGCACTGATCGCGGAGATGATGTTGATCACATTGTGTGACTTCTTCGCGAACAAGTACCGTCGTGCTATGAAAAGAGGCAGATTCATACCTCCGCTATTCAGGCTTGTAGGAATCCTTCAGGGCAGTTGTCTTATTGAATATGACCTTGCCGGCTGTGCTGTCCGGATCCTTGTAGTAGTAACCGGTGCGCTCGAACTGCACGGCGATGCCGGAATTGTCATCCAGAAGAGCCGGTTCGGCGTAGCCCTTGGCGATCGTGAGTGACTCGGGATTGAGGAAATCCTTGTAGTCCTTGTCTTCCGGGATGTTGTTCATGTCCTCCTTGACGAAGAGACGGTCGTAGTTGCGGATCTCGATCTCCTTGGCATATTCAGTTGAAATCCAGTGGATAGTGCCTTTGACAGATCTCCACTCGCCGCCGCCAGGCTTTGTCGTCGGGTCGTAGGTGCACTTCAGCTCGACAACGTTGCCGTCAGCATCCTTGATGACCTTCTCGCACTTGATGATGTAGGTGTACTTGAGGCGCACCTCTCCGTCCGGTTTGAGACGGAAGAACTTCTTAGGAGCGTCCTCCATGAAGTCGTCACGCTCGATGTAGAACTCACCGGTGAACGGAACCTTGCGGGTCGCTCCCTCCGGCTCGGCCGGGTTGAGAGGGCAGTCGAACCACTCGACCTTGCCCGGCTCCCAGTTCGTAAGGGTTACCTTCAGCGGTTTCTGGACGACCATGTACCGGTTCGCCCTCGCATTGAGATCCTGGCGCACGCACCATTCCAGAAGCTGGATGTCCATCATCTGGTCGCGCTTGGAAACCCCGATCTTCTCGCAGAACATCCTGAGAGCCTCGGCCGTGTAGCCACGGCGGCGCACTCCGCAGAGAGTAGGCATACGAGGGTCGTCCCAGCCTGAGACAAGACCTTTCTGGACGAGCTCAAGGAGCTTTCTCTTGCTCATCAGGGTATATGTCAGGTTCAGCCTGGCGAACTCGTACTGATGGCTCGGCCAGATCTCAAGGGTCTTGATGAACCAGTCGTAGAGCGGTCTGTGAACATCGAACTCAAGGGTGCAGATTGAATGTGTGATGTGCTCTATGGAGTCGCACTGTCCGTGGGTGAAGTCGTACATAGGGTAGATGCACCATTTGTCGCCCGTGCGGTGGTGCGAGGCGTGCTTGATCCTGTAAAGAATAGGATCGCGGAACATCATGTTCGGGGAGGCCATGTCGATCTTCGCGCGGAGAACCTTCTCTCCGTCGGCGTACTTGCCGGCCTTCATGTCCCTGAACAACTGGAGGTTCTCCTCCACGGAACGGTTCCTGTAAGGGCTCTCGGTTCCCGGCTTGTCCACCGTGCCGCGTCCCTTGCTGATCTCCTCCTGGGTCTGGTCATCGACGTATGCCTGGCCGCGCTCGATCATCTGCTCGGCCCATGCGTAAAGCTGGTCGAAATAGTCGGAAGCGTAAAGTTCCTTGTCCCAATGGAAGCCGAGCCACTGGATGTCTTCCTTGATCGAGTCGACATATTCAGTGTCCTCCTTGGTCGGGTTGGTGTCGTCGAATCGCAGGTTGGTCTTGCCGCCGTACTTCTGCGCGAGACCGAAGTTGATGCAGATGCTCTTCGCGTGTCCGAGATGGAGGTACCCGTTAGGCTCCGGAGGGAAACGCGTCATCACGCTCTTAACTCTTCCGGATTTAAGGTCGTCTTCAATTATCTCCTCAAGAAAGTTGAGTCTTTTCGGCTCCTCGGCCGTAGGATTTTTCGCTTCTTCCATTGTGTGTCAGTATTAAACTCACAAAAATACGAAAATATTCCGCTGATTGTCTCTTTTCGGCGGTGAAATCGCTCAATCTGTTCCTTGTTCAAAGATAATCAGGGCACTACCTCTTCATGACGCTGAGGTCAACCAAACCGGGAACCCCTTTTACGACAGCCTTGTCGGTGAACTGCCACCAAGTCCAGCCATCGAAAGACGGCCTGTCTTTTTCGTAGTGAGCTATCCAGATCGGATAATTCTCTGTAATGTCCTTGCTTAGGCAGTCCTTGGCGAAAGAGGAGCCGGCGTAGATGACAGGCCTCTTGCCGTAATGAGCCTCTACCATCCTGAGCCATTTCAGAGCCTCCTCGTTCAACTTTTTCCTGGAGCCTCCGTGATGAATGGTCTCGATGTCCAGCACTGGAGGCAAATCCTTGAATCTCAATTCTCCCACTGTCTTTATGAACAGCCGTGCCTGTGCCTCTCCGTCCTTTGAACTTCTGAAGAAGTGGTACGCTCCACGGCGGAGTCCTGATCTGCCGGCATCGTTCCAGTTCCTTTTGAAGTCCTTGTCCACCATTGACACTCCTTCTGTGGCTTTGATGAACACGAAACTTACCGGGCGGATGTCCTTGGCCAGATGATGGTTCCTTATCGTCCTGCCATACTTGTCTGTCAGCACATAGAGAGAGTCCCAAACAATATTGCCCGCGTTGTGGTGGGAGATGTCTATTCCGTAGCGCCAGTCGCCCGGCGGGACTTTTGCCCCTGTCTCGCCATTGCCTGAACCGCCCCGATCATGGAACAACACCACCAGAGTCAGCACGACAGCACAGGCGACACCTACGGCTTTCCAAGCCCCGAGGTTGACTTTCCTGGGCTTTCTTTTCCTTCGTGGCTTCCGCTTTTCCTGCAAGGGCTTCCGACCTTTCGCATTTCCCTTGTTGGAAACACTCCTTTTCCTGGACGCTGGCATATTCATGGAACAAAATTAATGAATATTTCTCACTATCTTTACGGACATTTATTTTCGGGCTATGGACTGGTTCGTAGAGATATTCACAGAACATTCTTACATTCAGGCGATTCTCGTCCTGTCTTTGATTTGCGTCATAGGACTTCTTTGCAACAAAATCAAGTTCAAGGGTGTCAGCCTCGGGGTGACATTCGTGTTTTTCGCCGGAATCGTTGTCGGCCATTTCGGACTCAGCGTAGATCCGCGCATGCTGGCGCTGGCACAGAATTTCGGTCTGGTGCTGTTTGTTTTCACACTTGGCCTTCAGGTCGGCCCGAGTTTCTTCCCTTCGTTGAAGAAGGGCGGAATCAAACTGAACATCCTGGCTTTTGCGGTGCTTTTGACCGGAACACTGATGACGTTGGGAATAAGCCGGTTGACCGGCATCTCGTTACCTGTGGCAACGGGGCTTCTGACCGGCGCGGCGACAAACACTCCGATGCTCGGCGCGGCGCAACAGACTCTGCTTCAGATTGATCCTTCGGCTTCTGATGTTTCCAATGAGATGGCGACCGCTTGTGCCGTCGGTTATCCTTTTGGCGTGGTAGGTGTGATTCTCTGTGTTGTAATCCTTTCGCTGGCGTTCCGCAAGAACCGCATCCCGAAGGCTTTGCACGACAATCAGACGTTCATCAATGAGTTCAGGGTGAGCAATCCTGCCGTCTTCGGCAAGACTATCAGGGACATCATGAAGGACGCCCACATCCGTATTGTCGTGTCAAGGGTCTGGAAATATGCCGGCGAAGGCCGTGGCCAGGTGATCATCCCTGACGGCGACACCGTCCTTGAGGAAGGCGAACACGTGCTTGTCCTGACGCGCGAGAAGGACGCCGGCGCGGCAGAGCAGTTGTTCGGAGAGAAAGTCGTGAAGGATTGGAACAAGAAGGACATCGACTGGAACCATCTGGACGGTATGCTGGTGTCCAGACATGTTTTCGTGACCAAGGCGAGTGTGAACGGCGCCAAACTCGGTGATCTTCATCTCCGCAACGCCTACAGGATCAACATCACGAGGGTGAACCGCGCGGGCATCGACCTGCTTCCATCCCGTGACTTGAGGCTTCAGATCGGGGATAAACTGACCATAGTGGGGGAGCAGAAAGCTATTGACCGTGTCGCGGAAGTGCTTGGCAATCAGGAAAAGGAACTCCGCAACCCTAATCTTCTGTTTATCTTCATCGGGCTGATGCTGGGCTTGATTCTCGGCAGTCTTCCTATTTCCATTCCGGGAATGAGCGTGCCCGTCAGGCTTGGTATAGCGGGAGGCCCGATAGTCATAGGAATATTAATGGGCGCGTTCGGTCCCAGAATACATCTTACCACTTACACCACACACAGCGCCAATCTTATGCTCAGGCAGTTCGGTTTGACGGTCTATCTCGCCGGGCTGGGACTCAGTGCCGGTCCGGATTTCTTCGCGACTGTTCTTAGGCCGGAAGGCTTGCTGTGGATTGCTGTCAGCGTTCTTCTGACGATTGTCCCGGTCCTGCTGGTCGGATTCATAGCAGCCAAATTCTGCAGGACAGACTATTCAGAGAATGTCGGAATGCTGTGCGCGGCCATGGCGAACCCGATAGCGCTCAACTATGCGCTCACGACAGTCGATGACGATGAGCCGTCCGTGGCCTACGCCACAGTCTATCCGATGGAGATGTTTCTCCGCGTCATATCCGGCCAGGTGATGATGCTTCTCTGAAAGGCCTTCTGGTAAATTTGCTGGTAAATTTTGTCGCCAGGTGGTAAATTTCGTGTCAGAACGAAATCTACCACCCTTGTTCCCTTGCATTTAGTCCGGGCATGATTACTTTTGTCCCAGAAATTCTATCGAACAATATATATGTCGAACCTGATTATGAATATGACGATGATCGCTGAAGGACAGATCTATTTGATAATATGCATTGTGTCCGTTGTAGTCTGCATGACGGACGCCGTCCTTCTGCTTAACATGCGGGGACTCCTTAAGGACACAGCAAAGAGTCTTTACCGACCTGTGCGTTACATCAGCGCCCGCGCCGCCCTGGGACTTGCTTTTATGATAATCGCCGTGATGACCGCGGCATTGCTGTTCAAAGGACCTGTCGGAGAGGAACCTCCCCATAAATTCCTGTCCATCGGCAACCTTGTGATAAGTTCGTCCCAAGCCCTGCTTTTCACGATTGCCACTTTGGCCCTCTTCAACTCAAGGCTGGTGAATGTGCCTTTGGTTATCGCCAATTTCGCTCCGATACTGGTATTTGTCCTGGTATATTACATATTCATAGACCATGAGAGCGTCGGCCAGGTCGTTTGTTTTTGTTTTTTCACGTTCTATGTCATGCAGTTGATCTCGTACACACTTGTGTTTTTTGTCGAGAGGAAGAAATACATCGACACGTTGCGCATGACCTGTACTCGGGATGAATACCTGCAATGCAGAAACAACGGTGTCACAGTGATATTCATAGCCGCGTTGGCTGTCGGGCTTCTGGCTTTGGCATCCTATTTTTTCACCCAGTTCTGGCAGTTGTCGCTTTTTGTCCTTTCCTACACTGTGTTCTATTCGGCGGTGACAGTGTATTTTCTGTTTTATGCCCGTCGTAGTTCGGAGATAGAGAGCATAACGGCTGATGACAGGGACTTTTGAGGATTGAAATTTAAAATTAACGGTATAATGATGGGAAACCTTTTAGGAAAAACGGAATCTGTTGCAGCGGTGTTTCTGTGCCTCGCATTCTTTGCCGCATGTACGGACTATTCCTCAGACATCGATGATGTGCACAAGAGGCTGGATGGGATCGAGGACAACCAGATCGCCTCGATCGACAAGCAGATCAAGGAGATCAACGCCGCCATTCCAAAGCTGGAGAAGACCGACGCTGATCTGAAGAAATTGATTGAGAACCTTCAGACGACGGCGGACGGACTTGAAAAGTCGATCTCCGAGAACGGTAAAAGCACCTCGGATCTGAAGACAGACCTCGAAAAGGCTGTGGAGGACCTTGGAAACAGCGACAAGGAGGACAAGGAATATGTCCTTGACTCCCTCGGCAAGGCAAAGGCCGCACTGCTTGCATTGCTTGAGTCTGAGAAGACCGAGATGAATGGCAAGCTTGCCTCTGTCAACAACACGATCTCGGATATACAGAAGAAGGATGCCGAACTAGAAAAGAAGATCTCAGACCTTAAGGACTACGCTGACAAGGAACTGAATGGGGCAAAAGATTGGCTCTCCGCCACATTTATGACCTTGGATCAATATAACTCAATAGTCGAACCGCTGGGTGGAATCAATGGAGAGATCGGTGGCCTCAAGACCTCTATGGCAAACCTTGAGACTCGTCTGACGAAGAAATATTCAGAGGACCTGAAAATTGCCGCGGATGGAGTGAAGTCCAAGCTTGGCGAGGAGGTTGATGGTCTGAATGACAGAATCGACAAAGAGGTGTCTGACATCACCAAGGCCTACACCGCTGCCATCGCCACTTTCCGTGAGGAGATGGAGAAGTGGTGGAACGAAAGTCTGAAGAAATCCATCAATGACTGCGAGACCTCGATGAAGTCCTGGGTGAACAGCACTTTGGACGGCTACTGGACGATCGCCCAGACAAAGGATTCCCTCAAGGTGCTTAATGATGACATCAAAGGCCTGCTTGAGTCCCAGAAGACTTTCCTGAAAGGCCTTATCGAAGCCAATGCGGCTGACATCAAGACTTTGAATGACAAGTTGAAAGAACTTGATGAGGCGGTAAAGAAAAACTCTGATGACATCAAAGCTGTAGACAAGGCTCTGGAAGAAGCCAAGGAAGAACTCACCAACGCCTACACGGATGCGATTTCCAAGGCGATATCTGAATTCGAAGGCACTTTCTCAGATGAGATCAAGTCCCGGATATCCTCTGTGAACAATAGTATAGAGGCGAAAAACAAGGCTATAGAGAGTAAGGTGTTGTCTCTAGAGGAGTCTGTCAGCAGCCTGAATGACAAATTGTCTGAATTTTTGAATGCCAGTGTGTCTTTAAGAATCCAGTCGGTGTCATGGTTCCCGACTTCCACGGATGGCAAGGAGATCCTTTACTATGACAAAGGTGATCCGGATTTTCCTGAAAGTGAGAGCTACAAGTACATCAAATACATCAAATTCCGTTTTGATGTTCGTCCTGCAAGTGAAGCGGCCAACATCACGGCGGATCTGCTGTCTGCCCGTCTGCTTTACACAAAGACTAGGGCCACTGCCGGAGAAAATGTGGATCTGGACATAACGGATTTCAAGAACGAGAATGGAATCATCACCGTGACAATTGACGCTGAAAAAGTCTCTAAGGATTTCATTGACGGAAAGATCTCTGCGAGTGTGGCCGTGGCTGTCAGGGACCACGACACAGAATATATCAGCACGGAGTATGTTCCTCTTAAGGCTCAAGCACTTGAGGATCCGGTAATCCGCTATGAGACAATTGACGGAAAGATGCTGCCGGACAGTGAGCTGGAAAAAGTGATATGTTATGGTAGAGTCGGGGGCGGTTATCTGACATTACTGAACAGGACGCACACCTATGGCAGGATTGACTTTACAGGGGAGATTGTCGAACTGGTTGTCAACCTTAGCCGAAGTACTTGGGAAGGTGCCACATTGCAGAAAATAAAAGTGTGCCGGGATGCCGCTGTGCCTAAATCCAGTATTTATGGGGAATTGAGATTTTATAACCAATACAGGCTTGAATTTGCGGATTTGGAAAAGTTGGATGTCTCGAAAATGGATAATCTTATGCGCCTGTTTGAGCAGTGCACTCATTTGACCGATTTGAGAATATCGTCTTGGTGTCCTAAACCTAAGGAAATGTATCGAGCGTTTTATTGCTGCCGTTCTTTAAAGACATTGGACCTTTCGGGATGGGATATGAGCCAGATTGATAGAGTTACTGAGTTGTTCTATAATTGTGCGTCACTTAGAGATGTGTATTTGGATAAGTGGGATCTGACCAATTACAAAGGGGAAGCATATCCCCAAGTATATGAGAGGGATGTTTTCAGTGGTCTTCAGAGCGATAGGCACGATTTAAATATATATGTCAGAAACTGCAATAAAAAGACTGTGAATGCTGTGAAAAGATGGGTCAATAACTCAGTAATAGCCCAAGGCCAACCGCACGAGAGGGTGAATTACATTACCAAATAATACGGAATTTTTAACTT
>ERZ808266.34-NODE-34-length-56104-cov-4.123214_pt1 | contig 56104 bp, 50 predicted proteins | sample MGYA00521278_ERZ808266 | MGnify/ENA primary metagenome ERZ808266 (study PRJEB31516, sample SAMN03275591) | gut metagenome | biome: mammalia-associated habitat; material: feces | host: Papio cynocephalus | place: Kenya | collected 2012-08-02 ... | reverse complement strand
AAAGCGTCCTCAGCCGTATAGGTGTGACCGCTTTCCTTTAACAGCTCAATTATTCTTGCGGTTTCGCCGTTTTTGTGAAGCGTGCTTTCTTTAAACCAAGTATCGTAATGTATGCGGTATTTTGCAAGGTCGTCATGAAGTCCCTTAATATTTTTGGGGAGCGCAAAGTCAACAAGCGCCTTTCTTCTTTCTTCCTCGCTTTTTGTCATATAGCTGTCGGAATAAATTTCCGCAAAAGCCTTTGCGTGGTTAATAATATCCTCGCCGTGGTATGAGTCCTCGGGCATTTCTATGCCGTCCTCAAATAATTGCCTGTATCTGAGGTCGAGCGACAGCGCAAATTTATTTATCTGATTTCCGGCGTCATTGATGTAAAATTCCCGTTCCGTATAAAAGCCCGCGGCGTCAAGAACCGAAGCCAAACAGTCGCCGAGCGCTCCTCCCCTTGCGTTTCCTATGTGCATAGGACCCGTGGGGTTGGCGGAAACAAATTCCACCAAAACACGCTTGCCCTTGCCGTAATCGCTTCTGCCGTAGTCTTTTCCCTTTTCAAGAGTGTCCGAAATTATATCGGCATAATAATCGTCCGACAAAAAGAAGTTTATAAAGCCCGGACCCGCAATTTCGCATTTTTCGATGTAGGTATCCGAAAAGTCGAAATGACCGTTTAAAATCTCCGCAATTTGCCTCGGCGCTTTATGGAAGCTTTTTGCCCAAACCATAGCGGCGTTCGCCGCATAATCGCCGTGTTCCCTGCTTGCGGGTGCCGAAACCGAAAATTCGTTCAGCTCCGCCTTTTCAAGCTCTCCGCTTTTAATTGCCGCGTCAGCGGCGGCTGTAATACAGGAAAATACCTGCTGCTTTGCTTTTGCTACCAAAACCGACATTTATTCCGCTCCTTTTACCGAAATATCAACCGTATTGCGGCTGATAAGATTTAAATTTGAATCAATAGTATACTTCATATGGATTTTTCCGCCGCCCGAATTAAGCTCTGTTTTTACGGACTCCCCGAAAATACCTATAAGCAGCTCGCCCTGCGGAGTGTTATAATAGCAGGTGCTTCTTTTACCCTCTTCAACGACAAGGCGGCTTTCCACATCGCCCGAACGCTGAAGTATAACCGAATTTCCGGGTTTTATATAAAGCGCTGTTTTTACATTTTCAAGACCCAACATTGCGCTTTCGTCATATGTCATATAATAGCTTCCGTTTTTTTCGCCGAACCGTCCGTCGGTAGTAAGCTCTATTGTATCAAGCTCGTCACCGAGACCCTGGCGCCCTTTTATATTTATAATTACATCCTTCATCATAAGCTGTCAAGCTCCACCTGTTTTACCTTATCCTCATTAATTTTTTCACCGAGCAACACCGCCGCAAGCGATTTAAACGAATACGGTTTATCCGTAACAAAAAACTCGTGATTGCCCGCGGCTTTACTCTCGCTTTCGCTGTCAGCCGAAGCGAGATAATCCCTAACAGCTTCAGCCACGGCAATTCCGGGATTTATAAGGGTCACATTACTGCCCACTACCTCGCCTATTACGCTTTGCAGAACCGGATAATGCGTGCAGCCGAGTATCAGTGTGTCGCAGTCTGCATCGATTATCGGTGCAAGATAGCGTTTTACCGTTTCCTTAACCACAACATCATCGGCGGAATACCAGCCGACCTCGACAAGCGGAACGAAAAGCGAACAGCTGCAGGCAGTAACCTCCGCCTTTGGCATAAGCTTTAAAATTTCCCGTTTATGGCTTCCGCTTCCTACTGTTGCCGCGGTGCCTATAACACCGATTTTTCCGCTTTTTGTAGCCGCGACCGCCGCCCTTGCCGCATGGGTGACCATTTCAAAATACGGCACGGGCAGATCCTTTGCGGCGTCTCCCGCAACCGAGGAACCCGTGCCGCAAGCCGCTATAATAAGCTTTACATTATGTTTAAGCAAAAAGCCTTCATCCTGAAGAGCATATTTTTTTATTGTCTCTCGGCTTCTTGAACCGTAAGGCACACGCCCCGTATCGCCGAAATAAATAATATCCTCATTCGGAAGACGGCTTATTACTTCCCTCGCAACGGTAAGACCGCCGAGACCCGAATCAAAAATGCCTATTGCACGACTGTCCGCCATGCAATCAACCCCTTAAAAATATATTCAATTAATAATACCACAAAATAATAATATTGGCAACCGAAAAAGCGTAAAAAAATCAAAACCTCTGTATTTTATGCTTTTTACAGAGGTTTTGCGACTATTTAATTATAATTGCCTGAGAATACATACCCTTGTATGCGGCAACAGTTTTTTCTTTCGGGTAATAGGTGTAATTATTCTTTTTCCACGGATCGCAGAAAATATAATTGTTTTCGTCATAGCCTACAAGCAGTAAGCAATGCTCGGGTATTATCCAATAATCGATTGTCTCGCCTTTATAAACCCATTTATCAGGGCTTAAAGTCGGCTTTGCCATATTGATAGTCGCCCAGAAAATAACCGGTGTTCCGTTATCAATATATTTTGCGCAAAGCGTTTCAACGGGAACGCCGGCTAAAAGCTCCGCACTGTGCTTTGTACCCCTAAAAAGCTTATCAAGCGCATTTTTAATGACCGGCGAGTAGCACCCCCACGCTCCGCTGTCATACGGACTTCCGCCGAAGGAAAGATTAGGGTTAAACGGTGTCGCCGTCTTTTCAAGATAATTGTCGATAAAATCGTTGACCGAAATATCAACTCCGGCATATTTAAGCGCCATAACCGCCGTAACGCTCTCACAGCCGGTAGGCCATTTATCCCTTTGATATATGTTTTCGGCTTTTAAAAGCTTTGTTTTGTTTTGGGGCTTAATTATCGGCGTTTCGTCTGCGCTTTGCATCGGAAAGCTGTATGTTTGTTCTGATTTATCCGAATCAGGTGTATGCTCCGCTTCCGAAATTATATGTTCCGCCTCTGCGGAATTGTCTTTAACCGTTTTAAAAAATGTGCCTGTCGGGTCAAGCTCTTTATACCCGAAAAAGCAAAGAACCGACACAGAAATCAAAATGCAAAAGGTGAAAACGGTTAAAACAATCCTGCCGCCCTTATTCTTCCTTTTTCTTTTTGCTCCCATTTTATCAATCCTGTTTTTTTAATACTGTCTTATTTTAACATACACATATCGCTTTTGTGAATAGACAAAACCAAACCTTTAGACTTTCTTAAGCAAAAATTAATATTTTATACTTAAAATCAGGACGGAATTATGCTAAAATAAGGTGAAACAGGAAAATGGGGGGAATTAAGTGAGTTATATTTGCTTTGAAAACGTCTGCAAATTCTATAAAAACGGCGATAATATCACCCGTGCCGCCGACGGTATAAGCTTTACCGCCGAAAAGGGCGAATTTACGGTAATTGTAGGTCCGTCGGGTGCCGGAAAGACAACGGTGCTTAATATGCTCGGCGGAATGGACAAGTGCGACGAGGGAAAAATCACGCTTGATTCGGACGAGATAAGCGCGTTTGACCGCCGCAGACTTACCGAATACAGAAGATACGATGTGGGCTTTGTATTTCAGTTTTACAATCTTGTTCAAAATCTTACGGCAAAGGAAAATGTGGAGCTTGCCACCGAAATATGCAAGGAACCGCTGGACGCCGAGGAAACACTCGAAAAGGTTGGACTTAAGGACAGGATAAACAACTTCCCCGCACAGCTTTCGGGCGGTGAACAGCAGAGGGTGTCGATTGCGCGCGCGCTTGCTAAAAATCCTAAAATTCTGCTTTGCGACGAACCGACGGGGGCACTTGATTACGGCACAGGCAAAGCGATATTAAAGCTTTTATACGACACCTGCAAAAGCACGGGGAAAACGGTTATAGTTATCACGCACAATCAAGCTATCTGCGGAATGGCGGACCGTGTAATAAAAATCAAAAACGGCAAGGTAACGGAAAATACAGTCAATGAAAACCCACTGCCGGCCGAAAGGATAGAATGGTAGTGAAAACATTATTTAAGACCGTTCTGAGAGAAATTAAAGGCGGATTCGGGCGTTTTGCCGCAATCTTTGCCATTACCGCGCTCGGCGTGGGGTTTTTGGCGGGTCTTTTATCAACAGCACCCGATTTTTACCGCACAATAGACGATTATTACGACAGCGACCGCTTTATGGACATTAACATCAAATCCACAGGCGGTCTTACAAACGAAGACCTTGAAGCCGTAAAAGCCGAAAGCTATGTTGACGCGGCTATTCTCTGCAAGGTAAAGGACACACTTATAAAAAACAGCGACGGCAATGACAGCGCCGCGCGAATTTACGGCTGTGACAGCGATACGCTGAACAACAAGGGCAAGGTTAACAATACAACGCTTAAAAAGGGCAGATACCCGAAGAATGAAAACGAATGTCTGGCGCTTGTACCAAACCCATTTCTTTCTCAGCCCGAGCTCGGCACGGTTTATGAAATAAACCCCGAAGCGTCGGACGGTATTGCCGTAAAGTCACTTACGGTCGTCGGCGTGGTTGAAAGTCCTATGTATATGTCGGTTGAAAAGGAAAGTACCGATATAGGAAACGGCAGAATTTCGCTTGTACTGTTTACGGGGTATGACACCTTTAATACCGATTATTATACCGATATTTACCTTACAGTAAAAGGCGCAGCAGAGCTTAACACCTTTTATGACGAATACGAAACGCTCCGTGACGACGCGGAAAATTCGCTTAAAAAAATTGCCGCCGTGAGGGAAAACGAGCGATATGAAGAATTAAAGGAAATTGCGGAAAACACCGCGCTTGACACACCCGAAGGTAAAGCGGCAGCGCTTATGGGTCTGTCCGAAAATGTGAAAGAGGAAGCAAGGTCCAAAGTAACAAAGCCTGTATGGTATATACTTGACCGCAATTCTTCCGTAAGCTTTGTTTCCCTTACTTCAAACGCGGAAAAGGTGAATTCAATAGCAAAGGTCTTCCCTGTTTTCTTCTTTTTGGTGGCGGCGCTTGTCGCGCTTACCACAATGACCCGTATGGTTGACGAACAGCGGACAGAAATCGGTACGCTCAAAGCACTCGGCTATTCGTCCGGCGCTGTTGCCTCCAAGTATTTGCTGTATTCGGGTATTGCCGCATTTACGGGCGGAGCGGCAGGACTTGCGGTAGGGCTTTATCTTCTCCCCACCGTAATTATAAATGTGTATCACATTATGTACCGACTGCCCGAAATAAAGCTTTCCTTTAACGCTGGAATTTCGCTGACAGCCTACGGAGCGGCGGTGCTTTGTATTCTTGCCGCCACCCTTGCCGCAGTTTATTCAAATCTTAAGGAGGCGCCCTCGCTTTTAATGCTTCCCAAGGCGCCCAAAAGCGGAAAACGGATATTGCTTGAAAAAATACCGTTCATCTGGAAAAGAATGAAGTTTACCCACAAGGTAACGGCTCGCAATATATTCAGATATAAAAAGCGGTTTTTAATGACAGTTATCGGTATATCCGGCTGTACCGCCCTGTTGCTTACGGGCTTTGGGTTAAGGGACGCAATCGGCGCTATCGTACCCGAGCAATATGAAAATTTACAGCTGTACGATTTGAATATTGAGCTGTCCGACAGCGGTGACGAGGAAACCAACGCCTATATAAACGAAAAATTCGAAGCTTCGCTTTTGATTAGTGCGCAAACGGGCAATATAGCAGACGGCAATAAGGATTACGAAATAAACATTTATGTTCCCTCCGACGCCGAGGCTTTTAAAGACTTTATGAATTTAAGGGAACGCAAGAGCCAAAACGCCTTGAAGCTTTGTGACGACAGCGTTATCATAACCGAAAAGTTTGCCTCTGTCCACGGCATTAAAAGCGGCGATACGGTGGCTTTAAAAACCAAAAGCGGAAAATCGGCAAATGTAAAAATAGGCGGTATCTGTGAAAACTATATTCACAGCTATGTTTATATGACCGACGGCTGTTACCGTGAAATGTTTGACGAATCACCCGATTACACTACCGTTATTGTAAAATCGGGAGCGGAGGAAAAAGCGCAGGACGGTATTATGAAGGAGCTGCTTAATCTCGGCGGTGTTTCAAACGCCTCTTTTTCGTCAAGCGTTATAGAAAGCTTTGACAATATGATTAAAAGCATAAATTACATTGTTTTGGTTTTGATTTTATCGGCCGGTATGCTTGCGTTTGTGGTTCTTTACAACCTTACAAACATTAATATAAGCGAGCGCACCAAGGAAATTGCCACCATAAAGGTTCTTGGGTTTTATGACCGCGAGGTCAACAGCTATGTATGCCGTGAAACATACATTTTAAGCGTTATAGGCACGGCGCTCGGTCTGATACTGGGAATATTCCTGTGCAGATATGTGGTTTTGACTGCGGAAATCGAAATGGTTATGTTCGGCAGAAAGATTTATCCTATGTCGTTCGTTTATGCGGCTTTGATTACGGTTTTGTTTACCGTAATAGTCAATTTCGCACTGTCGCCGAGGCTTAGAAGAATCGATATGGTTGAATCTATGAAATCGGTGGACTGACTTTATTACAAAAAATCGCCCTCCTAAGGCAGAACAAAACTGCCGCGGGAGGGCGATTATATTATAAATCTTATTTATTTCTTGACCAAGCAGACGGCGACAACGCTATAATAAGCGGGAAAATCTCAAGCCGTCCGAGGAGCATTGCAAAAGAAAGTACAAACTTTGCAAAATCCGAATAAGCCGAATAATTACTTGCCGGTCCCACCGCCGCAAGTCCCGGTCCTACGTTGTTAAAGCAGGAAACCGCCGCCGAAAAATTCGTTTCAAAGCTGAACGGCTCAAAGCTTAGGCACATAACGACCGCCGCAAGGCAGAGAAAATAAATCAAAAAGTAATTGCTTACATTTTTTGAGGTTGTGCCGCCGACGCTTTTGCCCTCAAATCTTAAGGTGGTTATCGCTCTCGGATGAATAAGCCTTCTTATTTCATTTTGCACCATTCTGACCATCATAATAATACGGGAGACCTTCATACCTCCGGCAGTTGAGCCTGCGCATCCGCCCACAAACATCAAAAGCAGTAACAGGTATTTTGAAAAGGACGGCCACGCATTAAAATCAGCGGTTGCGTAACCCGTGGTTGATATAATCGACGAGACCTGAAAAAACGCCGCGCGCAGTGAATCCGAAAAGCTTGGGAACAGGTGTCTTATATTAAAGGTTATAAGCCCTGAAGAAACCGCAACTATTCCCACAAAGCACCAAAGCTCGCTGCTCTTAAGCGCCGCCTTTATCTTCTTTGCAATAACAAGGTAGTAAAGGTTGAAGTTTATTCCGAACAGCACCATAAAAATCCCTATAACCCACTGGAGATACGGTGAATATCCGGCTATGCTGTCCCTTTTAATTCCGAAGCCGCCCGTACCTGCCGTTCCGAACGAATGGAGCAGGCTTTCGAAAAACGGCATACCGCCTAAGCATAAAAGTATTACCTCGATTACGGTCATAACCATATAAATAAGGTACAGAATAACCGCTGTGTCCTTAATTCTCGGCACAAGCTTACCCATTGTAGGTCCCGGCATTTCCGCCCTTAATATGTGGATAGGTCTTTCGGATACATTCGGTATAATTGCCGTAACAAAAACAATTATACCCATACCGCCTATCCAGTGCGTAAAGCTTCGCCAAAACAGAACGCCGTGGCTGTGCGCCTCAACATCCTTTAAAATAGAGGCGCCTGTTGTAGTAAATCCGCTTACGGTCTCGAAAAAAGCGTCCGCAAGAGACGGAATTTCGTCGCTTATCATAAACGGTATTGCGCCCACAAGCGAAAGCATCACCCAAGTGAACGCCACAATTATAAAGCCCTCTTTCGCATAAATAACATGGGTACGGGGCTTATAAAAAAGCTTCGGTAAAATTCCGAGAACAAAGCCGATTACGGCGGCGGCAAGAAAAGCAAAGCACTCGCGCTCTTTGTAAATCGCGCTTATTACAGCCGGTAAGAGGAGCAGTACGGATTCTACCATAAGCATCATACCGACGGCGCTGAATATCATTCTGCGGTTCATCTGCTCACCTCTGCTTTTCGGTAATATCCGAAAGGTCGTTAAGGCGAATACCGCTTGATATTACCACAACACGGTCGCCGGGCAGTATCATATCGTCGCCCGACGGAATTATTGTTTTTCTGCCTCTTATTATTCCGGCAATAAGAACATTTGCCTTTGTCGGAAGCTCTTTAAACGGTATTTTTATTACCTTGCTGTCTGAATTTACGGCAAATTCAAGCGCTTCGGCGTTACCGTTCATAAGCTTATAAAGGGTCTCAACCTTACTGCCCACCGAATTTTCAAGTGCACGGGCATATCTTACGACTACATCCGCAACCGTTCTTATCTGCGAGGCTACCGACTCTATTCCGAGCCTTGCCGCAGTGGGCAGAAATTCATTTCGGTTTACCTTTGCGATTACCTTAGGGACATTCTGCATTGTCGCAAAATACGAAAGAAGTATATTTTCCTCATCCATACCGGTGAGAGCCACAACAGCGTCTACACCGCCTATTCCCTCTTCAAGCAGCAGCTCCTGCCTTGCGGGGTCGCCGTTTATAATAACCGCCCCCGGCAGGGAAACGCTGAATTCCTTACAGCGTTCACGGTCGGCGTCTATTATTTTAACCGAGTTGCCCGCCGCAAGCAAAAGCTTTGCGAGATAATACGAGGTGCGTGTGGCGCCCAAAAGCATTACATCTCTCGCCTGCTTTTGCAGAATACCGAGCTTTCTTAAAAGCCTTTGTATTTCAACCGAGGATGCGGTAATACCGATTTTGTCGCCGCTTTTGAGTACAAAATTACCGTCTGGTATATAAAGCTTATCCCCTCTTTGAACCGCGCATATAAGGAAATTATCGGGGTGCTTCTTTTTAAGCTCGATAAGGCTTACGCCGTCAAGCGGCGAATTTTCCCTTAAAATAAGCTCGACCATTTCAAAATTTCCTCTTGAAAAGGCTTCAACCTTTATTGCGCTCGGAAGCTTCAAAACATTGAAAAGCTCTCTCGAAACAAAGCGTTCGGGGTTTATCGCCATAGAAAGCCCCAATTCTTTTCTTAAAAAGGAAAGGCTTTTATCGTTGTATTCGGGGTTTCTTATTCTTGCTATCGTATGCGTAACGCCGAGACGCTTTGCGATAAAGCAGGTAAGCATATTGAACTCGTCCGACCCCGTAACCGCAATTAAAAGCTCGGAAATTCCCGCTTCCAACAAAACATCCGAATCGGTGCCGCTTCCGCAGACCGCCATAACATCATAAATGTTGGTTATTTCGGATATTACATCCTCGTCATTATCAATAGCAGTGATTTCGTGACCCTCGGCGAGTAAGGATTCAATAACGGTACAGCCTATTTTGCCGCAGCCGACAACCGTAATTTTCATCTGTATTTTACTCCTTTTCAGCTTTCATTCTAAGCAATGAGCCCGTTTTCACAGGGCGTGAAAACGGAATTTTGATTTTCATCATCGGGTGCGGCGCACTTTCGACAGAAGCTCCGTTTTCATCGAAAAGCTCGTTTGCCGTAACGGTAAACGGCTCGCTCCCCGGTTCAAGGCAGTCAAATTCCTGACCCTTTAAAAATTTATTTTTAAGCACCGCGGTAATACAGCCGCCGCTGTACCCGTCCACAATAGCCGCAACCGAATAATCCCTTACATATCCCGCATTTTCATAGGTCTGTGAATTTTGCGGTCTGCCGAAATAAAAACCGGTTGAATAATTGCGGTGGCTTATTTTATTTAGTTCTTCTGTAACCCAATCGGGGCATTTCCAATCGCCGTCTGACGATTTTAAGCTGTCAAGCGCACCTCTGTACGCATTGGCGGTTACCGCAACATAATAATGGGATTTTGCCCTGCCCTCGATTTTTATGCTGTCGATACCGCTTTCAGCCATTTTATCAAGCTGTTCCGCCATACACAAATCGTTTGCGTTGAGTATATAAGTGCCTTTATCGGTTTCGGTTATATCAAAATACTGACCCGGGCGCTTTTCCTCCATAAGCGAATAGCTCCAGCGGCACGGCTGCGCACAGTCTCCTCTGTTTGCGTCTCTTCCTGTCATATAGCTTGAAAGCAGACATCTTGCCGAAAACGAAATGCACATAGCGCCGTGCGCAAATGCTTCCAATTTAAGCTTCTTCGGAGTTTTAGCCCTTATTTCCGCTATTTCTGAAAGCGACAGCTCACGGGCGAGAACCACCCTGTCCGCACCGAGATTGTAAAAGGCGTTTGCCGTCTCATAGTTACATATTCCCGACTGAACCGAAATATGCAGCTCAGCATTCGGAGCATATTTTTTAACAAGTCCTATTGTACCGAGGTCGGCGGCAATGACGGCGTCCACACCGTAATCGTTAATACGGCTTAAAAAATCGGGCAGCCGCGGTATTTCCTCATTATGCGGAATGGTGTTACAGGCAATATGCACCTTAACGCCGTTTTTATGAGCGTACTCAATACCCTTTTTAAGATCCTCGTCGCCGAAATTAGAAGCCGCGGTACGCATACCGAATTCCTCGCCCGCAAGATAAACGGCGTCCGCTCCGTAATCAACAGCCGCTTTAAGCCGTACTAAATCTCCCGCGGGGCAAAGAAGCTCGGGAATATTATCTGTCGCCAATCCAGTTGTTCTCCTTTTTAAGCCTGTTTATTGTGGCGTTGTGCTCGCTGAGCGTTTTAGTGTAATAAAACTTCATTTGAGCGTCGGTCACAAAATAGTAATAGCCGTCGTAATTCTTTGAAGGCTCCGCCGCCGCCTTTATGGAATTAAAGCTCGGCGAGCAAAGAGGTCCGGGCGGCAGTCCGTCGGACTGATAGGTGTCGTACTTACCCGAGCCGTAGGGATATTTTTGCGTAGGCGAGGACTGAAGCTTCGGGTACTCCGCCTTATTATTAAGACGGTTGCAGAATACCGCCGCCACATTCGCCATTTCTTCGGGGGCGCCGCCTGCTTCAAGTTCGACAAGCGAGGCGAGCGTCATACCCTCGTGAAGAGTGTAGCCGCTCTTTGTAAACTTCTCACGGATATTATCGGTAAGCTTGCTGTCAAGCGTTTTGAGCATTTTATCAACCGCAAGATGCGCACATTCCTTTGAGTCATACGAATAAAAATCATAGGTTTCGGGGAAAAGATAACCCTCAAGACGGTAGTAAACCTTTTCCTGCGGAATTTGCTTTACAAAATCGTAGTCAAAGGTGCCGTGCTGTACCTCGTCGATAAAATCAGCCTTAGTGCAAACACCCTTTTCCTCAAGGATTTTTGCAATATCGTCAACGGTAGACATTTCGGGAATAGTCACCCTTGCGCTTTCAGCGGCAGAGCCCTCTTTTATAAGCATTTGTGAAAGCGCCTCATACCCAGCCTCGTTATTGAAATTGTAAACGCCGTATTTAAACTGACTGTCATAATGCTTAAGCTTGGCATAAACTCTGAAAAGAAAAGGTATTTTAACCGCGCCGCATTCCTTAAGCTGTTCGGCAATCGCCTTTGTTGATGTGCCCTTGCTTACCTCAACAACACATTCCGTTCCTCTGCCGAAGCCTATTCCCATATAATCCGCGCCCGCAAAAATTATGCCGAACGCAAGACCTACGGACACGACAATAATGCTTACTATCCATACCGTTGTTTTAATTGCGTTTTTTCCGGCGGAATGTTTGGCTTTTTTGCCTTTATAAACCGCAGTCACAGGGGCTTCATCTATCTGAAAGCCCTTTCCGATGACAAAATCGTCATCCGAATCAATATTGCTTCCGTTAATGTTTTTATCGTCCATTTTACTCTCCGCAAAAAATTATTTTGTATACTTCATTGCTTTTGAAAGATTTTCGGCGGCTGTTTTGTCGCCCGTAAGCGCCGTGAGAACCGCAAACCCGAATTCGAACGCCGCACCGGCTCCGCAGGCGGTTATAACATTGCCGTCGGTCACTGTCTTGACATCAAGGAATTCAGCGCCGATGAGGTCCTTTTCAAACCCGGGAAAGCAGGTGGTTTTCTTGCCGTTTAACAGTCCCTTATGCCCGAAAACAGACGGTGCCGCGCATATAGCGCAGAGCAAAGCGTTTTTCTCCGCCGCAAAATCGATGAATTTCTGTACTGTTTCGCTTTTTTCAAGGTTAAGCGTTCCCGGCATACCGCCGGGAAGTATAACGGCGTCAAGACCGCAAAAACCAGCGTCGCTTTCGGCAATATCCGCCGTGACGGTTATACCGTGCGCTCCCGTTACCGACTTTTCACCTATTCCTACTGTGTTTACCTCAATTCCGCCCCTGCGCAGAATATCGAGCGGAACCAGCGCCTCACATTCTTCAAAGCCATCCGCAAGAAATATGTAAACCATAACGCTTACCTCCCGTATAATTTCATAACGGAGCTTAAAATATCGTCCGATATATCAAGTACCGTTCTGGGTTCGCCGTTTTCGGCGCAGGATACCGTTTCCCACCCCGAATACTTTGCGGTAAAGGTTGCGGCCTTACGGCAATTTTCAAGATACTTAACATCGCTCTCGTGAATATCCTTTTTGCCGGAATCGGTATACCTCTTATCAAGCAGCTTTTGCGAGACCTCAACCGGCATATCAAGGAAAATAACCTTGTCGGGTTTCGGTATGCCTATCTTGCCGTATTCAAAATCGTAAAGCCAGTCAAGAAAAGGTATCCAGTCCTTTTCTTGGAGCTTTGACGCTTGGTGAACGGCGTTTGATGTGGTGTATCTGCCCGATATAACCGTGCCGCCGTTATTGTAATAGTCCCCCCACCCCGTTTTATACGAGGCGAACCTGTCCACCGTATAAAAGGCGGACGCGGCGTACGGGTTCACATCCGATGGGTGCGTACCGAATTCACCTGCAAGATACATCTTTACAAGGGCGCTCGAATTGCTTGCATAATCGGGAAACGAAACGGTTTTACAGTCAATACCGTTTTCCTTAAGCCGTTTCGGGAGCAGGTCAAGCTGTGTTGATTTTCCGCTGCCGTCAAGTCCCTCGATTACTATAAGCTTACCCATTGTTTTTCAGTTCCTTAAATTTTTCTCTTACCTCTGCCGCCTTGCCGCAGGACATTTTACCCTCGCTGCAAGCGCCGCCGAGACATGCGGGACCCGAATTTTTAAACAGCTCGGGGGCTACCACCGAGACAAGCGCTAACATCTGAACCGCTACATCCCTTATTTCCCACTGCGCTCTGTTACAGCAGCGAATTTTAAAGAAATTCTTTAAAGAGCGGGCGTTCATGGTTACAATCATTTGTGTTTCGCAGGAGTTCGGAAGAACAAAACGGGCGTCCTCGATAGCCTTTTTCTCGGCAAGCCTTGTCGCCGTTTTTTCGTCATTTCCCTCAGCCATAAAGGTCTTTATATGCTTTTCTTTGAGTATTGCGGCGATTTGGTCGTATTTTTTTTGGTCCTCCGCCATTATTTCGTCGTACAGTCTTTTCGCCTCGGGGTCGGCGGCAATTTCGGGCGGAGTTACATAACCGAAGCTGCCCTCCCTTACATAGCGCTGACTTTTAACCGAAAACGACGCTATTCTGTGCCTTGTTATCTGAGCGAGCAAGGAACGGGAAACGCCCTCTATTCCGAAAGTAAAGCTTGCGTGCTCAATGGGGCTTTCGTGACCTATTTCGGAAAGCATTTCAACAAAAGCCGCCGCCTTTTCGTCGGTAAGACTTTCATTGAGATCCTCGATGTTAGAACTGCTGTAACAAAGCTTTGCCGCTTCCGCAACAGTGCGCTCGGGATTGGGTGTGTATGCAAGTAAAAAAACCTTAGCCATTGTAATCTCCTCCGTATTCTAATTGATTATAACAAAAACCTTTCGGCATATCAACCGATTTTCAAAATTTTCTTATTTCAAGCTTATCGTCGTCGTTTCCCTTTTCTATTGAGCGGACTACTATATAATAGCTGTAATCGTCGCTGACCTTTATACAAAGCCTGTCCCCCACCTTAGCGCCCATAAGCGCAGAACCCATAGGCGATTCACGGCTTATAAGCCTTTCAAGGGAATTTTGCCTTAACGAGGTTACGATACGCACCTTTTCCGTGGCGTCGTCCTCCTCAACATAGTATTCTACGGTGTCGAAAAGTCCGACTTCGTCGGTTTTGCTTTCGGGGTGTATCACCCTCGCTGTTTTTATCATATTGCGGAGATACCTTATGCGGCTTTCGTTTTTGCCCCTTTCACGCTTTGCGGCGTGGTACTCGGCATTCTCACTTAAATCGCCGAAGCTTCTTGTAAACTTAACTTCCTCAAGTATTTTCGGGCGAACCGTACCTATGCGGTATTCAAGCTCGTCCTTCATTTTTTTAATATCAACCTCTGTAAGCTCATCATACATATACATCATTCCTTCTAAGGTATTATACTACCTGTGCCGCATTAAAACAAGTGATATTTTGCTATGTAAAAAGAGACTGGAATAAGATAGAAAAACATATTGACTAACGGGCGCAAAAAATGTAAAATATTGTTTGGCAATTTTCAAAGAAACGGCGTGACTTCCAGTGTCGGACAGTAAAAAATGGTATTTTAAAGGATTAAAGGACGGTATTCCGATAGCGCTCGGCTATTTTGCGGTTGCGTTCACCCTCGGAATAGCGGCAAAAAAGGCAGGGCTTACCCCATTTCAGGCGTGGCTTACCTCCGCGCTTACAAATGCGTCGGCAGGCGGATACGCCGGCTTTACGCTTATCGGGGCAAACGCCGCCTATATAGAGCTTGCGATAACGGAGCTGATAGTAAACGCAAGGTACTTGCTTATGTCCTGCGCGCTAAGCCAAAAGCTTGCGCCCGAGACCTCGCTTTTGCACCGCGCGCTTATTGCGTTTGATGTTACGGACGAAATATTCGGTATTTCAATATCCGTACCCGGTACGCTTAACCCGTTTTATAATTACGGAGCTATGTCGGTCGCAATCCCCGGTTGGGCGTTCGGCACACTGCTCGGCGTAATTATGGGTAATATTCTTCCGCAAAACCTTGTAAGCGCTTTAAGCGTGGGGCTTTACGGAATGTTCTTAGCAATAATTATTCCGCCCGCAAGAAAAAACAAAATAATCGCCGTGCTTGTAATAATATCTATGGCGGCAAGCCTGCTGTTTTCAAAGCTTCCGCCCTTTTCCTCGATTTCCGAGGGTATGAGAATTATTATTCTTACGGTTATCATATCCCTTACCGCGGCACTGCTTTTCCCCGTAAAGAATGAAGAAACGGAGGAAAACCCGAATGAAGCATAATGTGTATGTTTATATAGCTGTAATGACCGCGGTTACATTTCTTATAAGGGTACTGCCCCTTACGCTGATACGGAAAAAGATAACCAATGTAACGCTCAGGTCCTTTCTTTACTATGTTCCGTATGTCACCCTTGCGATAATGACCTTCCCCGCAATAATAGACTGCACGCAAAGCGTTTGGTCGGGCATTGCGGCGCTTATAACAGGCGTCCTGCTTGCGTACTTCGGGGTAAGCCTTTTCGGGGTTGCGGTATGCTCCTGCGCCGTTGTTTTTATAATTGAACTGATTATTCTTTAGCGTATCAAAAAACGGTTGTCCGAACGGACAACCGTTTTTTGATGTTTATTAAAGCTCAATACTGCCGCTGAGTCTTATATCGCCCGAGGAAGAGCCTACATAAATAATGAACTCTCCCCTTTCAAGCGTCCAGTCAGCGGTCTTTTCATCGTAGAACGAAAAGTCCTTTGCGTTAAGCGTTGCGCTTACTCTTACGGCTTCGCCGCTCTTAAGCTCGGCCTTCATAAATCCTCTTAATTCTTTCGGAGGTCTCTTAACACTGCAAACAGGGTCGCCGACATATATCTGCGTGGTTTCCTTTGCGGTACGGTCACCGATATTTTTAACGGTGTATTCAACCGTTACCGTATCGTTTTCCGCCGAAAGCGTTAAATCGGAATACTCAAATTCGGAATACGAAAGTCCGTGTCCGAACGGGAACATCGGCTCTATTTTGTCATTGTCGAACGCTCTGTACCCTACAAGTATATCCTCGTTGTATCTGCAATTCTCTTTCTTATACTCGCCGTATCTCGCAACGGGTGTGTCCTCGTATTTATACGGCAGTGTAAAGGGCATTTTTCCGCTTGGCCAGACCTTGCCCGTAAGAATGTCGGCAAGCGCGTTGCCGCCCTCCATTCCGGCATACCATGTCCATAAAACGGCGTTCGCATCGTCTATCCACGGCATTTCAACAGGCGAGCCCGCCGTGAGAACAATAACCGTTTCGGGGTTTGCCTTTAAAAGCTTTGGAATTATTACATCCTGCTCGTTTGTAAGGCGCATGGAGCGCTTGTCTATCGACTCCGTATCGTAGCTGTGGTCAAGACCGCCGCAGTAAATAACGCAGTCCGCCTCCTTTGCCTTTTGGAGAAGTACCTTTTCCGAAGAACAGGAAGCGTATTCGGACGGGGTTATCCAACCGAAATTAAAGTAGGTTTCCTTGTGAACCTTGCTCTTTGCTATATGAATTTCAAAATCAAGGTTATCGCCCTTTTTGTAATCGTAGCTTACAGAGCCTTCAAGGTCCATACCGACCTCGTTTATCTCGATTTTGGTCTCGCCGTTGATTTTTACAACGGCACTGCCGTTAGTTGCCGCCCTGAACGAAAATCCGCCCGTTTCGGGAATGGCGACCGAGAAGTAAATATCATACGAAACGGCGTCCGTACCCCTAATGTCGGCGGTATCGCTCAACGCTTCGGTCGAAACAATGTTTCCGTTTTCGTCCTGTGTGTTTGTTACCGTTTTATAATTGCGGCACCCTGCCTTTAAATCCGTGATGTTAAGATTTTGCATGGGAATGGTATTGTATTTTAAGTCAAATACGCCGCTTTCGTATTCAATTTCGCAGGTATCGGAAAATTTGTTTTTAATACCCTCAAGCGGTGTTATTTCATACACGGTTCTGACGCCGCTTGAGCTGCCGCCCTCGGAATGCTTGGCGGCGGCGTTTCTGCCCACAACCAAAAGCTTCTTGATTTTAGATTTATCAAGCGGCAAAAGGTTGTTTTTGTTTTTAAGAAGAACCATACCCTCGGCGGCAATGTCATAGGCGGTCTGCTGGTGCGCCTTTGTGTTGTACTCGCCCTTTTTCCTGTCGGGGTTCATCTTGTTTATGCTGAACATAAGCCTTAATATGCGGCGTACCTTGTCGTCAAGCTTTTGTCTTACTTCTTCGCTTTCTTTGGCTTTTTTAAGGAAAGCGTCCGCAAGATAATACTCGTTATACGGCTTGTTTGTTCCCATTTCAATATCAAGACCGTTGTTTATCGCCTCGTCCGTATCGTGAACGCCTGCCCAGTCGCTTAAATAAACGCCCTCAAAGCCCCACTTGTCCTTTAACAAATCCTTTACAAGATATTTGTTGTGGCACATATGCTGTTGCTTGTATCTGTTGTAGGCGCCCATAACAGAGGAAGCGCCGCCCTCTATAATAGCCGCGTAAAAGCCCCTTAAATAGATTTCGTGGAGCGCTCTGTCGCTTACCTCGGCATTAACACGGGAACGGTGGTATTCCTGATTGTTAAGGCAGTAATGCTTAACGCAGGACGCGGTATCCTGCGACTCGATACCCCTTACAAGCTCGGGCGCCATTTTTTCGATAACGCAGGGGTCCTCGCTCATATATTCAAAGTTTCTTCCGCAAAGCGGAGTTCTTATTATGTTTATTCCGGGTCCTAAAATTATGTCCTTGCCCCTGTATCTCGCTTCCGAGCCGAGCGTTTCGCCGAAACGCCTTGCAAGCTCGGGATTAAAGGTGGACGCAAGCGCCGTTTCGGTGGGAAGATATGTACATTTGTCCTCCTCACGGTTAAGGCACGCCCAAGAGTCCTTTTCAACATCCGAACGCACCCCGTGCGGACCGTCCATCATAGTAAGCTCGTCAATTCCGAGCCGTTCCACACCGGCTGACGCAAATTTTGAATTTGCGTGGCACATCGCAACCTTTTCCTCAAGGGTCATTTTTTCAAGTAATTCGTCAATCTTTTTCTCTGTTTGCTGTGATATTCTCATCGGTAAACACCTCATACCTGATTTTCAATTTGAATTATAGCAAAAGGAAAAAGTCATTTCAATGTTTTCTTTGATTTTAACAAAAAGAAACAAAGAAACTGAACCAATGTGAAAAAAATGCACATAAGAAAGCTTAAATTCTTATGTGCCTATAAAAAATTTACTTATTCTGATTTTCTGTTTTTACAAGTATGCGAACGGGTTTGTTTTTCTTTTTGCAGTTATCTATAACATACTTTGTGCCGTGCGATTTGCCGTCCCAAAAAGCCAGTACATAATCGGCGTAATCAATTATAAGCAAATTGCGTTTAAGCGGAGCCGACCGCCCGTACTTTTCGTACTCGGGCAAAAACTCCGTAAGCTTTATGTTATTCTTTACCGCATATTCCCTTGCGCAGGTATCAATGCCCCTTGCGCCGCCCGAAACTATCTCCGTTGTTTCTTTCGGTAAGTATTTTTCCAAATTGTTTACCGTAAGTCCTCTTGAACCGCCACTTTCATAACATCACCTCGTATATATTTATATAAGTATATATGCATACACACGAATTGTCAAGAGAATATATATTTAATAATATATATTAAGAGGTGAACATATTTGGTTATCTTAACTCTTGATAAAACTTTGAAAAAGCTTAATATCAGCCGTTATGAGCTTGCAAAACGCACTGACATACAGTATCAAGTGATAGACAATTATTATAAAAACAAGGTAAAACGGTATGACGGATATGTTCTTGACCGTATATGCACCGCACTTGATTGCGATATATCTGATATACTGGAATTTAAGAAATAAATTTACCGTGCTTTTCGGTTTATTTAACGGTACTTGTTTATGAAAAGACTTCGTGAATTGCGTGAGAAAAGAAAAATATCGCAACTTAAGCTTGCAATGGATTTGGGAATGAACCAAAACAGCATAAGCAGATATGAAAACGGAAAACATCAGGCAGATTATAAAACGCTTATAGCATTTGCCGATTATTTTAATGTGTCTGTTGATTATTTGCTTGAACGAACAGACAATCCCGAAATTAAGAAATAAAAATGCTTTTTCAGGTGATGCTATGAAACTGAGAAAAAGTGAATACGGAACCTCAAATATGATAGGTAAAAATGTTGAACGCCTGCGAAAAGAAGCAGGTATAAAACAAAACGATTTTATTGCAAGACTTCAAACAATGGGTCTTGACATAAACCCGACAAGCTACTCAAAGCTTGAAGGTCAAATAAGAATTGCAACCGATAAAGAAGCTTATTACATTTCAAAAGCCTTAAATGTCCCTATTGAAAAGCTTTTTAAATAATAAAAAACCTGTTGCTGTCAGCTTTGCTGATAACAACAGGCTTTATTTTTTATAATTCCGAATTACGAATTACGAATTCCGCATTCCGAAACCTAAACCGCGTCCGGATGAGTATGCTTATACTCAATGTTTTCCTCAATCATCATATCCTTGACTTTCATAAGTCGCGCTCTGCTTGCGCGCTCGTTTTCTTCAAGCTTCATAGATATGAAATGAATGGTCTCCTGATAGCGCGGTATCATAACATGCTCAAGCGCATTAACACGGCGGCGTGTTTTTTCAATCTCGTCCGCCATAAGCTTTACCGCTTTTTCCTTTTCGGCTAATTTAAGCATTTTGGGAAGCAGTGCGGACAGTCCCGCTACCGCATCGTCAAGCTCAAAGCTTGTTGAGGCAAAGCCGTAGGAAAAAATATCCGAGTTCTCACTGGTTCTGGTTTTAAATGAATAAACGGGAATATCAACGCTCATAACATTACGGGTGTCGGTATCGAGGTAGACCTCCTGCTTGGGCGCTAAAAGCGCGGTATCAAGCGCTTCCTTTGACATAACGCTTGAAGCAAGCACAAAATCGGCGTTAATACTTCTAAGCTCCCTTTCAACCTCTTCACGAAGTGTTTTTGTTTCACGGATTTCGTCAAGGAACTGGCGCATAAGCTCGTCACGCTTATCCTTAAGGAGTTTATGACCTCTTAAAGCGGTTGAAAGCTGTTTTTTAAGCCTTGTCAGCTCCATTCGTGTGGGGTTTACATTAAGCACTGCCATAATAAGCGCCCCCTTTAAAACTTACCGTAATATTTATCAAGCAATTCATCGTTTATTCGTTTAAGCTCGCTTCTCGGCAGAATTGATAACAGCTTCCAGCCGAGATTTAGAGTTTCCTCAATCGTGCGGTTTGTGTTATAGCCCTGCGAAACATATTCGCTCTCAAATCTGTCGGCAAATTCGGCATACTTTTTGTCAATATCGGTAAGCGCCGCCTCGCCCAAAATTACCATAAGCTCCTTAGCGTCCTTACCTCTTGCGTACGCCGCAAAAAGCTGGTTCATAGTAGCCGCATGGTCCTTACGGGTCCTGCCCTCGCCTATACCCTTATCCTTAAGACGGGAAAGCGACGGTAAAACATCGATAGGCGGTGTAACGCCCTTTCTGTAAAGCTCACGGCTTAAAATTATCTGACCCTCGGTAATGTAGCCTGTAAGGTCGGGTATCGGGTGGGTTTTATCGTCCTCGGGCATTGTTAAAATAGGTATAAGGGTTATAGAGCCCTCTTTGCCCTTAAGTCTGCCGGCACGCTCATAAAGCGTCGCGAGATCGGTATACATATAACCGGGGTATCCCCGTCTGCCCGGTACTTCCTTACGGGCGGCGGATACCTCACGCAAGGCGTCGGCGTAGTTTGTAATATCGGTCATAATTACAAGCACCTGCATACCCAGGTCAAACGCCAAATACTCCGCGGCGGTAAGTGCCATTTTCGGCGTAGCGATACGCTCGATAGCAGGGTCGTTCGCAAGGTTTACAAACATAACGGTACGGTCAATAGCGCCCGTTTCCCTAAACGAATCTATAAAGAAGTTTGATTCTTCAAATGTAATACCCATAGCGGCGAATACAACGGCGAACTGCTTATCGTCGCCCAAAACCGTTGCCTGACGGGCAATCTGCGCCGCAAGGTTGGCATGCGGAAGACCCGATGCGGAGAATATCGGCAATTTCTGACCTCTTACAAGGGTGTTAAGTCCGTCTATTGCGGAAACGCCCGTCTGAATAAACTCCTGCGGATAGTTTCTTGCCGCAGGGTTCATCGGTCTGCCGTTTATATCCATTCGCTTTTCGGGTATTATTTCGGGTCCGCCGTCTATCGGTCTGCCCAGTCCGTCAAATACGCGTGAAAGCATATCGGGCGACACGGGAAGCTCCATTCCGCGGCCTAAAAATCTTACCTTTGAATCGGCAAGGTTGATACCTGCCGAATTTTCAAACAGCTGAACAAGTGCGTTTGTGCCGTTTATTTCAAGCACCTTACAGCGCCTTATCTCGCCGTCGGGAAGCTCTATTTCGCCGAGCTCGTCATACTTAACGCCCTCAACATCGCTTACCATCATAAGAGGTCCCGCAACCTCTCTTATAGTTTTATATTCCTTAGGCATAAAGCATTCCCTCCTTAATCTTCGTCTTTAGCGCTTACGGCTTTTTCAATATCGCTGTCAAGCTCTGCTTTAATATCGGCAAACTCGCTGTCGATTTTCTTTTCGTCAGTATACTTAAAGCGTCCTATTCTCTCTCTTGACGGGAGCGATACAAGCCTTTCGATTGAAGCGCCCTTTTTAAGACCCTCAAGCGACCTGTCGTAATAAGCCAAAATAAGCTCCATCATAAGATACTGCTTGGCAAGCGAGGTGTAGGTATCTACCTCGTCAAACGCATTCTGGTGCAAATAGTCCTCACGGATAGAACGGGCGGCTTCAAGCTTTAAGCGGTCGGACGGTGAGAGTGCGTCCATACCGACAAGCTTTACAATTTCCTCAAGCTCCGATTCCTCTTGGAGAATGGCCATAAGTCTGCCCCTCAGCTTATACCAATCGGGCTTTACGGTGCTGTTGAACCATTCGGAAAGCGAATCCGCATAAAGCGAATAGCTTGTAAGCCAGTTTATCGCCGGGAAGTGGCGTTTATAGGCAAGGGCGGAATCAAGTCCCCAGAAAACCTTGACAATTCTGAGCGTTGCCTGCGAAACAGGCTCGGAAATATCACCGCCCGGAGGAGATACCGCGCCTATAACAGAAAGCGCACCCTCGGTATCCTCACTGCCGTTTACGATAACTCTGCCCGCGCGCTCGTAAAACTGCGCAAGGCGTGAGCCTAAGTAAGCAGGATAACCCTCTTCGCCCGGCATTTCCTCAAGTCTGCCCGACATTTCACGCAGAGCCTCCGCCCAGCGTGAGGTGGAGTCCGCCATAAGCGCTACGGTGTAGCCCATATCACGGAAATACTCCGCTATTGTAATACCTGTGTAAATTGACGCTTCACGGGCGGCAACAGGCATATCCGATGTATTTGCGATAAGAACCGTTCTTTCCATAAGCGAATTGCCCGTTCTCGGGTCACGAAGCTCGGGGAACTCGTTTAAAACATCGGTCATCTCGTTACCGCGCTCGCCGCAGCCGATATAAACTATAATATCAGCCGCCGCCCATTTCGCAAGCTGATGCTGAACCACGGTCTTGCCCGAGCCGAAAGGACCCGGAACCGCCGCAACGCCGCCCTTTGCAATCGGGAAAAGCGTATCTATAACACGCTGACCCGTTACAAGCGGAATATCGGGGGATAATTTGCGTTTATACGGTCTGCCCACACGCACGGGCCACGACTGCATAAGGGTAAATTCACGGATACCCTTTTCGGTTTCTACCTTGTAGACCGTGTCCTCTACCGTGTAATCGCCCTCGTTTATTTCAACGATTTTGCCCGAAACCTTATTCGGAAGCATTATTTTGTGGTTTACTATCGCTGTTTCCTTAACCGTACCTACGGTATCACCGGCGCAAACCTCGTCTCCTACCTTTTTTGAGGGTACAAAGTGCCACTTTTTATCTCTTGACAGGCTCGGCACCTCAACGCCGCGCTGAAGATTTGTACCGCTTACCTTCATAATTTCCGCAAGAGGTCTTTGAATACCGTCGAATATAGAGCCTATAAGTCCGGGTCCCAGTTCAACGCTGAGCGGTTTTCCTGTTGAAACAACCTTTTCGCCCGGTCCTAAGCCCGCTGTCTCCTCATAAACCTGAATTGAAGCCTTATCGCCGTGCATTTCTATTATTTCACCAATAAGGTGCTTATCCGACACACGCACAACATCGAACATATCGGCATTGCGCATACCCTCCGCAATTACAAGAGGTCCGGCGACCTTGGTTATCGTTCCTTCGGTCATTGTGATTAACTCCTATCTGTTGAAAATTATATCCGAGCCGACTGCTTTTTCCACCGCCGCCTTAAGCGCCGCAGTGCCGAACCCGTTGTTGCCTGAAACACCTGTTATCGGTACTACCGACGGTGACAGCTGTTTATCGGTCTTTTCAATTTCCTTTTCAAGAAACGGCACTAACCGTTCCGTAACGAATATCACGCCGTAGCCGGCGGATACAATTTTTTTAAATTCCTCGGGGCTGTCCTTATCACGGTCGCACGGGTAAATATCAAGTCCTACCGCCGCAAAGCCCTTTATGCTTTCGGTATCGCCCAAAACCGCTATTTTAACCATAAAGCTCACGCAGCCTTTCGAGAGTTTTTTCAGGCTCCTTACCTGTCTTAACGCCGCTGTATACAATGCGGAGATCCATAATTTCCGCTTTTTTAGCAAGCATATAGCCTACAAGCGGCTCTACCCCGAGCGTTACAAGCTTGCATTTTCCCGCAACGGAAAGCAGTTTGTTATCGGCATATTTTTCAAATTCTCCGGGCGAAGTCTCGTAAGCCTTTGCGGCTCCCGCTCCGCCTACCGTTACCGCCTTTGAAAGCAGCTTTAAAACCTCTTCCTCGCCCGAAAGCGCCGCCTTTACAAGCTCGGACTTTGAAACAACGCCCGTTTCTGTAAGCGCGCTTTCAAGAAATTCGGCGTTTCTTGCCGATTTTGCGGCGCGCAGCGCCGCCTTTATATTCTTATAAAACACCGATACGGTAATAAGCTCTTTTATAATGGCGTTTTTGGTTTTAAGCGCCGCCGCCCTTTGCGCGTCCATACAGCCTGCGTCGATTATGCAGTCCGCAAGCTGGCTGTCGCCCGATTTTGCGAGAACATCATAAGCTTCACGGGCGGATTTGCGCATATATTCAGGCAAAGCGTCAAAGCTTTTCTCCTTAACCGATTTTTCAAGGGCGGTAAGCTCCACGCTCGCCGGAAGTATAAGCAGATCCTTATACTCTCTGCCCCTGATAACGCCCTTAAGCACCGCCTTATAGTTATGAAAATCATTTTCGCATATAAACGGCGCAAAAGCATTTTCATCGGGCGCGTATTCGGTGATATATTTCCACATTTGCTCCGTTTCCTCGCTTAAAAGCAACGGAACATCGGCAGTCTCGGTTTTGCCTATTCCCTTATCACGCAAGAGCTTTGCAAGCTCATCCGTACTGCCTGCCGCAACAAGCTGCGACATATCGTTTTTTCTTAAAAGCTTATTTTCTCTCGCTCTTAAATTACCTATCGCAAAGCCTACGGATTTTTCCGGCATAGTCTCACCTTCTTAAATGGATTATTTAAACAATTCCTTGTTAACGGCATCTGTAAGCTCGTCTCTTTTTTCGTGAACAAGCGCCGAAATCTCGCCGTTAATGAGAATATCGCCGTATTTAAGTATGAAACCGCCGTTAATATCGGCAGGCTCTTCGGACAGCGTAAGGTTCATTTTCTTTACACTTTCCTTAAAGTTCGCGGTGTCCCGTTTAAGGTCCTTTTCACACAGCATTATCGAACCGTTTTCGGAAAGCTTTTCCCTGTCTATAATTGTAAGCAGGAAATCAAAATATTTTTTATCGTCAAATCCGTTTACGGTTTCCGTCACGAAAGAAAGAGCCTTGTCAATAAGCTCACGCTTGCATTTAAGCGCCGCGTCACGCTTTACAAGCGCCGCCGAGGACTCGCCCGTCTGCCTTATAAGCTTTGCCTTTTTTTCGGCTTCCGCTTTAATAGTCTCGGCTTCCTTTTCGGCTTCCGCCTTAGCCTCGTCAATAAGGGTCTGCACCCTTTTCTCGGCTTCGGCGGTTATCTCTGCGGCTTTTTCTTTCGCTTCGTCCGTAATACCGGAAAGTATTTTCTCACTTGCCGTCATTTTTTTCACCTTACAGAAGGATTACGGTAAGGAAAGAAATAAGGAACGCCAAAAGCGCATATATTTCAACAAGGGTTATAGATACAAGCGCCTTCGGGAACGCGCTTTCATCCTTAGCAAAAAGCGAAATACCCGCAACTGCCGCCTTGCCCTGTGAAATTGCGGAAATTAAACCGCCGAAGGCTATCGGGAGACAAGCGGCAAGTATCATAAAGCCGTTCCATGTAGTAAGGCTCTGAAGTCCGCCGAACACGCCTATCTTTGTAAGCACGATAAACGAAACTATAAATCCGTAAAGTCCCTGTGTACCGGGGAGAAGCTCAAGAACGAGCATTTTACCGAACTTTGACGGATCCTCCGCCAAAACGCCCATACCTACCTCGCACGACATACCTACGCCGCGTGCGGAACCTATACCTGCGAAGATTGTTGCTAAAGCCGCGCCCAAAAGCGCCAAAAAAGTACCCATTGTCATTTTAATTTTCCTCCTTAGAATTTAAGTCCAACTGTGTGTATTTCGTATTTGCGGAGAACGCTTTAAATTCTCTGCCGCCGCCCTCGTAGAATTTTGAGAACAGCTCTACATATTGAAGTCTGAGCGTATGGACATAAGCGCCCAACACATTAAGACCGAAGTTTATGGCATGACCGACAGGGAATATAATAAGAAGCATTATAAATCCGCCAACCGTTCTGCCGCCCATACCTGCCAGCATATTGAAAACCGCGCTCATAGCCGAAGTGGTAAGTCCCAGCGCCATAAGGCGTGAGAATGAAAGCAGGTCGCTTACATAGCTTGTTATATCGTAAAGCGAAGCGATACCCGAGAACAGCCGAGCTATGGGGTTCTTCTTGTCTCTGCCCTGAGTGAGTATAAGACCCAAAACGGAAGCCAAAGCTATTACCGCGCCTACGGTTTTCAAAACAGGGAGCGCATAAAATCCGACAGCCATTACGGCTGCGCCCGTTAAAAGGGTTATCCAAAGTCCCGCGTCGAAAAACGCTCCGGCTTTATCGCCGTTTTTCATACAGGTTGCGAACTTAGCACAAAGACCGACGATTATTTCAACAAGTCCCAAAGCAAGGCTTAGTATCAACATCGTGACCGCGTCGCCGTTCATCGGGTCGATAAGCGCGGGAAGCGCAACCTTATGACCGAAGAACTTTTCGCTTATAACCGCTATACTGTCACCGAAAAAGCTTCCGTAAACAAGTCCCCACAGAAGTGTGGAAATTCCGCAGTATCTGAAAAGCCGCATACTCTGCCGCATTTCGGGCGAGGGACGGAGCTTTTTGAGCGCAAAGGTCGTCGCCAATATCATTATAAGACCGTAGCCCGCATCCGAAAACATCATACCGAAGAACAGGTAATAGAAGAAGCCTGTTATCGGGGTCGGGTCTATGTCGTGAGGTCCCGGCAGCGAATACATTTTAACAAGCGATTCCGCCGGACGGGCAAAGGCGTTATTCTGAAGCTGTACGGGAGCCAGCTCCTCGTCGGCATCCTCCGCCTCTATTACAACGGTAAACTGCCGATTAAGCTGTTTTTCAAGGTACGGCATATCACGCTCGGCAACATATCCCTTTATCATTACCGTGTGAGCCGTGCCGCCAGTTTCGCCGATTGCCTTATATCGCTCGGCGTGCCGTCTGCAATAATCGGCAAGACCCTCGATTTCTTCGGTTCTTTCGGATATTTCTTTAATTTTCTTTAAATATCCTTCAATTCTTTCCTTGCATTTGGCGGCTCTTTCCTCTTTCGAGGCTATTTTGTCACGGGGAAGCTTTGAGGTTATCTGCACGGGTCTTGCAAAAGCAAGTCCCCTTAACACGCTTTCCGCCTTTGCCTGCTCGGAAACGGGACAGCACGCAAAAATATATGTCACGCTTTTGCCGACGCTTACTATCTCCGTATAAAGCGAAAGGGTCGGGTCCGCGGCGGCAATTTTTTCGTTCAAACTGTCAAGCGTATAAACCCCCGAAACAGTACCTATAAACGCCCTTGTTTTTGCCGTTCCCGAAAAAGAAAGCGGCACATCAAGCGGCATCCACGGCAGCATCTGCTCACGGGTAGTGTTAAGTCTTACTATTTCCGCCTTTTCCTCCGCAATGGCACGGTCAGCTTCAATAACCCTGCTTGCCAGCGAAAGCGCGCTTTCAATCTGCTCACGCTTTAAATAAAAGCGTTCGGGAGTAAGATACCTTGCTCCGCCGAGCATTCCGGCAAGTCCCTTTTTATGCGGCGCGCGGACCGACAGTATTTTAAGCGCCGATTCCGCGGTAGCGGCGTTTCTTTCGTAAGCCGCGGTTCTGTCGGCGGTATCGGTTCTGTAATAGCCGTCCGGCAAAACTGCGGTTTCTTCATCGGATGCCGCGGTATCTATATCGATAACCGACATTTCCTGAAGCCGCCTTAAAAGCGCTTTTTCTTCGATTCTCGGAGCATAAATACTTACAAGCTTGCATTTAAGCTTAGCCAAATCAAATCACCACACTTTTATAAAATTTTTAAAAATTTACTTGGCAATAATTTCGATTGCAGCCTGCGCGGCGGCGTTAAGGTTTTTTTCAAACGCCTGCTTTAAAGCGTCGGTATCCTTCTCGGATTCCTTTTCCGCACTGCTTTTCATCGCCTCAGCGTCCCCGTAAGCCTTCTTCAAAAGCTCATCCGCAAAGCTGTGCGCCTCTTTCGTAATGCGCTTTTTTTCTTCCACTGCCTTTTCCTTTGCTCGGTCTTCAAGCAAAAGCGCATTGCTTTCCGCATCCGACAGAATTTTTTCCGCCTGCCGTTCGGCGCCGAATATTTCTTCCGCCATACTTTTTGCCACCAATAACACCTCCGGAAACATTATGTAAATATTCTACCTGTTTAAAAGCGGAAAGTAAATAGACAAATTGACAATTTTGTCGGTTAATTTGATAAATTTTCCTTTTTTTAAAAAAAGACTTCTTTTTTAAGCGCGTTTTTGGTATAATGAAAATTCAGAACTATAAAATATATTTGGGGTCATACGATATGAATATTATTATAGACGGTCTTGACATTCAATATACCGAGGTCGGTACGGGTATTCCGGTACTGCTTCTGCACGGCTGGGGTTCTTCCTTTGATGTTTATAAAGGAATTATGGATACCCTTTGCGACCGTTGCCGTCTTGTCGCAGTGAACTTCCCCGGCTGCGGCGGTTCGGAGACTATGAAAACACCGTGGACTCTTGACGATTACTGTAATTTTGTTCTTAAATTTATGGAAAAAGTAAATCTTCACGACCCGATTATGATAGGTCACTCCCACGGCGGACGGGTAACGCTTAAAATGGCGGCTTCGGGTATGGTAAACCCTCCTAAAATAGTTTTGCTTGATTCCGCCGGTTTAATACCCAAAAAAAGCCTTAAACAAAAATTCAGGGCTAAAAGCTTTAAAGCCATAAAACGGGTGCTTACCCTGCCGGGGCTTAACGGCAAAACAGAGGGATTGCTTAACAAGGCACGCCGTCATTACGGCTCTGCCGATTACAACGCCGCACCCGAGGTTTTAAGAAAAACTATGGTATCGCTTGTAAATACCGACCTCAGAAATATTATAAGCAACATAAAAGCGCCCACCCTGCTTATTTGGGGCGAAAACGACAGCGACACACCGCTTCGGGACGCCGAGACCATTAAATCGCTTATTCCCGACTGCGGACTGTGCGTAATTAAGGGAGCGGGGCATTTTTCCTTTATAGAACAGCCGTATCAAACGGCGGCAATACTTGACAGCTTTATTAAATAAAAGGGAGTGCGTGTTTTGAATTATTTATATCTTTCATCCTTAATACTCGCCGCCGTCTCCGCCGTCTTTGCGCTTGTGCGGCAAAATCAGATGCTCCAACAGAACTCATATTTCCCCTCCCGCTATTTTTCTTGGGTCAAAGACGGTTACTCAATATATTTATGTCTTGAATGTATCGGTTTTTGTATTGCTTCGCTTCTTTCGCATAAAGAAAAGCTCAGCCTTGTATTCCTTATATTCACGGCGGCGGTTCTTGCCGTGCGTATTATTACGGCGGCAAGAGTTCAGAAAAAATCAATCAAAAAGCTTGTTTTTACAGGACGCGTTAAAAGACTGTTTGCCGCGGCGATAGTGCTTTTGGCTGTTCTTATCACCCTTTTCTGCGTTTTTTACGGCACCCTCGCAGGCGAAATTGCGGCGATGCTTACCGTTATGCTTTCCTTTGTTTCTCCCCTTTTGTGTCTTTTCTGCCGCTTTGTAACAGCACCCGTTGATAAGGCAATTACAAAATGGTATATAAATGACGCAAAGAGAATTTTAAGTGCGCACAAAGACCTTATCGTCATAGGCATTACGGGAAGCTACGGCAAAACCTCCACTAAGTTTATATTAAGCCGAATTTTAAGCGAAAAATACAATGTTCTCGCAACGCCGCACAGCTTTAACACACCTATGGGTGTTGTAAGAACCGTAAGAGAACAGCTTAAACCGCAGACAGAAATATTCATATGCGAAATGGGTGCGAAAAATATCGGCGATATTAAAGAAATATGCGATATTGTTCATCCGAAATACGGAATTATAACCTCTGTCGGCGAGCAGCACCTTGATACCTTTAAAACGGTTGACAATGTATTTAAAACAAAATTTGAGCTGGCGGACGAGGTATTTAAAAACTCAGGCAGTATGTTTGTAAACGGCGACAGCGCGGAGCTTATTAAAAGAATTGACCCCTCGCTTTACAATATATACGGAACGCAGAGATTTGATTACAGTGCGTCAAGCATTACCTACGGCAAAAACGGCTCGGAATTTACGTTCAAGTCGAAGGACGACAGCATTTGTATTTCAACAAGGCTTTTGGGACTTCATAACATAATTAATATAACCGGCGCCGCCGCGCTGGCCTCATTCCTAGGAGTAAGCGGCGAGAGCATACGCTTTGCCGCAGCGGCTCTTAAGCCAACCGAACACAGGCTTGAAATCAAGCAGTCCGTTGCCGGCTCAACGCTTATAGACGACGCCTACAACGCAAACCCCGAAGGCTCGATTGAGGCTGTACGAGTGCTTTCCCGTTTTGACAATATGAAAAAGGTAATAATCACACCGGGACTGATTGAGCTCGGAACGCGGGAATATGACTGCAATTTTGCATTAGGGGTTGAAGCCGCAAAAATATGTGATATAATTATACTCGTCGGACTTAACCGCTCGAAACCGCTTAAGGACGGCGTCTGCTCGGTCAACTTCCCGTCAGATAAGCTGTTTGTGGTCTCAAGCTTTAAAGAGGCTATGGAAATATACGGCGGTCTTGCGGATAAAAACACGGCTGTTCTGCTTGAGAACGATTTGCCGGACAATTATTTGAACTGATAGGTGTGTGTTTTATGAAAACTAATATTGCGGTATTTTTCGGCTGTCGCTCGGTCGAACATGAGGTATCGATTATTTCCGCCGTTCAGGCAATGCGTGCCATTAACCGTGAAAAATATGATGTCACCCCCGTATATGTCACCAAAAACGGTGAAATGTACACGGGCGGCTGTCTTTTTGAAATCGAGAATTACAGAAATCTGCCCGAGCTTTTAAAAAACGCCGAGCCTGTTACATTTGTGAGAAAAGGCGACGGTGTATTTATGAAATACTTAAATACGGGCGTTTTTTCCAAAAAGAAGGATGTCGGAATTGATGTATGCTTCCCCGTTGTTCACGGAACAAACTGCGAGGACGGCACTATGGCGGGATATTTTGAATATCTCGGAATTCCCTACATCAGCTGCGATATACTTTCCGCCGCCGTGGGTATGGATAAGGCGGTATTCAAAAGCGTGCTTAAAAGTGCGGGTCTTCCCGTTCTTGACTGCATCACATTCCGTTCAAGAGATTATCTTAACGATAAAGCCGCCGTTTCGGCGGATATTGCCGAAAAAATCGGCTATCCGCTTATAATAAAGCCCGTAAACTTAGGCTCAAGCGTAGGTATATCAAAGGTAAACAGCGCTGACGAGCTGGACGCCGCCGTTACCCTCGCCGCCTCGTTTGCGGACAGATTGCTTGCGGAACACGCGGTTACAAACCTGCGTGAGATAAACTGCTCGGTAATCGGCGACGCGGACGAATGTGAGGCAAGCGTATGTGAAGAGCCGTTTATGCACGACGCAATACTTTCATATAAAGATAAGTACCTTTCGGGTTCTAAGGGCGGCAGTAAGGGTATGGCTTCTCTCGGCAGAAAAATTCCCGCCGACCTTACAAAGGAAAAGTCCGATGAAATAAGGGCGATTGCCTGCGATATTTTTAAGGCAATGGGCGCTTCGGGCGTTGTAAGAATAGATTTTCTTATCGACTGCGATACCGATAAGGTCTACGCAAATGAGATAAACACCATACCGGGTTCCCTCGCCTTTTATCTTTGGGAGGCTACCGGTCTTAAATACACAGATATGATTGACAGACTTGTTTCACTTGCGTTTAAGAGACAGAGGAACCGTGATAACCTGACATTTACAATAGACACAAACATTCTCTCGGGCGTTTCCTTCGGCGCAAAGGGCGCTAAAGGGGCAAAGCTTTAATGACACGGCTGTTAATAAAGCTTTTTGTAAAAAACAGCGACGATGTTTTAAACCCTGCCGTCCGACGGAAATACGGAACGCTCAGCGGCGGTGTGGGTATATTCTGCAATATGCTGCTTTGCATAATAAAAATTACCGCGGGGCTTATGACGGCGAGTATTTCCGTAACGGCTGACGGTCTTAACAACCTGTCCGATATGGGGTCGTCGGTCATAACGCTGATAGGCTTCAAAATGGCGGGCAAGCCGGCAGACCGTGATCACCCGTTCGGTCACGGCAGAATGGAATATATGTCCGCTTTTATTGTGGCAATGCTTATACTTATTGTGGGAGCGGAGCTGTTTAAAGCCTCGCTTAAAGCGCTTATAAAACAGGAAGCCGCCCCCGTATATTCCGTTCTTGCGGTTGCGGTTCTTGTAATTTCCGTTTTTGTAAAGCTGTGGATGTATATTTTCAACAGCAAATTAAGCAAAATAGCGGATTCGGGCGTGTTTAAAGCTACGGCGCAGGATTCGCTCAACGATATACTTTCAACCTGCGTTATACTTATTTCGGTTGGTGTTTCAAGCCTTGTAAAGCTGCCATTTAACCTTGACGCGGTAATGGGTCTGCTTTTATCCGTGTTCATTCTGTACTCGGGCTTTTTAACCGGCAGAGACACGCTTAACCTTATCCTCGGCGCACCGCCCGACAGCACCACAATAAACGAAATCAAAAACACCGTGCTTTCTTTTGAGGGATTTATTGGTATTCACGACCTTATAGTACACAATTACGGTCCGGGCCGCCAGTTCGCGTCCGTCCATGTTGAGGTTCCGCAAAATTCGGATTTTGTGAAATGCCACGAGCAGGTAGACCTGTGTGAAAAGCTTGTAAAGGAAAGGTACAATATTGCGCTTGTTATCCATATGGACCCAATCGATGTAAATAATGAAACGGTGAACGAAACAAAACGGCAGCTTGAAAAAATTGTGACCGATATTGACCCTGATATGTCATTACACGATTTCCGTATGACGCCTGCGGGTGAAAAATGGACCAATTTGATTTTTGATGTGGTTGTTCCGGCTGAATTTAAAATGCCGCACGAAGAGCTTGAAAATATAATCAAGGAAAAAGCCGCAAAGCTTAATCCCACCTACCGTTGCGTTATAACCTTTGATAATGATTTTATGCCGTGCGGTGAAAAAAACGAATAACAAAACGCAACAAAAATCCGATTATGAAATCACTTCATAATCGGATTTTTTAATTTTTTAAAGCGCCGGTATCAACAGCATCTTCCCTTCGGGTAAGCATTCCTCATCAAGCTCGTTTATCTTCATAATTTCCTCAACGCTTGCGTTATAGTGCTTTGCGATATCCCAAACGCACTCGCCGTCTGCGGTGAAGTAAATTGTCATAGCGCATTTTGCGCTTTGAACGCCGGGGGTGTTTTCGTCTACCGTAACATCCGTAATAAGCGGCATATTATTGGAGGAATAAATTGCGGCATTTATAGAAAGGTCAATTCTAAGCTCCACGGTTTCTGCGGACATTATCGTATATCCGCAAGAGCTTATGCTGATTTCAGGCGTGCAGTGCAAGCCCTCGGTGTTGCCCTTAAGCATATATTTGTACTCAAAATCGATAGGCTTTTCGAAATAAAGTGTTTCGCCGCCGCTGCCGCAGGAAATAACGCTCGCTAAAACCGTGCCGTTTATTATCATCGAGCCGTCCTCGAATTTAACACTGCTCGATTGTATATCGCACCATAAATCAATTACGGAGGAAATCGGTTCGTCAAGCTCTATGTTCTTTTTGCAGTGGAATATCTCGCTTATATTGTCGCAGATTTTGTTAAAGCAAATTCTCTCTCTCTTAAAATCGGTGGCAAACTTGCGTGAAAACGCGTCAAGCAAAACGGCAACATCGTTACCGCAGTAAGCCTCGCTTGTTATAAGCAACTTTGCGGAAAACGCAAAGCATTTAGCGCCGTCATCCGTATTTCTCGGCTTTATTTCAAGGAAAGCCACATCGGCACCCGTATCACATTCACAGGAATCCGTCACGCCCTCCATATCCATTATCTGACTGAAGGGTATTACCGTTTTAACACACTGCTCTGCCCCTTCCCCGTCCGGCGAATACAGTATCCAGACAGAAATATCTCCCTTAACCACGATTTTGTCATTTATTATTTTGCTTTCTCTTACGCAGGGCTTGGCGTCATACCTCAATATCCTGCCTATTTGAGGCTGTCCCTGACCTATGCCTATATCCTCTTCAATCGTAATATATTTTTCCGAATAGCCCATAGGAACCGTTGCGGGAGCCGTGCCTCTGCGCTGTTCTATGTTGCAGTCGTCAATATCGGATACAATATCGGTCGATTTTCTTTTGAAAACCCTTACGGTTATGCTCACGGCACCGTGTATATCCACCTTTCTGCCCGTTACGGCACGGCAGTTTATGTAATCGCATTTTGAATGGCAGGTAAGATTTGCTCCCGACGCTTCCTCGTCCATTTCAAGATTTTTGCTGAACGGATACTGATATTCGTATGAGCAGAGCTTGCCGTTTTCATCGCAGTAGATAACAGTAATGCAAACACTTCCGTCTATTGTTATTACCTTACCGCCGAGGCTCTTTGACGATATGTGCGATACCGCGCGGCATTTGAATATCTTGGAAATATCCGCACAAAAATCGGGCAGAGTGAAATCAACATCTATCGGCTGTTCGCAGGTTTCGTTAAAAACGGTCTCATTTACAAAAACGCTTGATTTGATTATTTTTTCTTCCATAATTCTTTCCTCTCTTTATGCTCGTTTGTTAAATTCTATTCGCACAAAGAGATTTATATGCAAAAAAATCCTGCCGAACGGCAGGATTTTCTTTATTCAAGCTCAAATGCGCCCGTATATAACTGATAATACTTGCCTTTTTCCTCAATAAGCTTCTTATGGCTGCCGCGCTCTATAATTCTGCCGTGGTCAAGCACCATAATAACATCGGAATTCTGAACCGTTGACAGTCTGTGAGCTATGACGAATACCGTTCTGCCCTGCATCAGTCTGTCCATACCCTTTTGAACAATAGCCTCGGTACGGGTATCTATGCTTGAGGTTGCCTCGTCAAGTATCATAACAGGCGGATCCGCAACCGCGGCTCTGGCAATGGATATTAGCTGTCTCTGTCCCTGTGAGAGACCGCTGCCGTCGCCCTTAAGCACCGTATTATAGCCCTCGGGAAGCATTTTAATAAATCCGTGAGCGTTCGCGAGCTTTGCCGCCGCTATACATTCTTCGTCGGTAGCGTCAAGTCTGCCGTAGCGTATATTATCCATAACAGTGCCCGTGAACAGGTTTACATCCTGCAAAACAACGCCTAAGGACCTGCGCAAATCAGCCTTTTTGATTTTATTTATATTAATACCGTCATAGCGTATCTTACCGTCGGCAATATCATAAAATCTGTTTATAAGGTTTGTGATTGTGGTCTTTCCGGCTCCCGTAGCGCCTACGAAAGCAATTTTCTGACCCGGCTCCGCATAAATATCGATATTGTGCAAAACAATTTTTTCGGGAACATAGCCGAAATCAACATCGAACAGCCGCACATCACCCGTAAGACGGGTATATGTGACAGTTCCGTCGTGGTGCGGATGCTTCCACGCCCAAACGCCTGTACGCTTTTCGCTCTCTGTTATATTGCCGTTTTCGTCAATATTTGCGTTTACAAGAGTTACATATCCGTCGTCGGTCTCGGGCTTTTCATCCATAAGCTCAAATATACGCTCTGTACCTGCCATAGCCATAACCACAGAGTTTACCTGCTGTGAGACCTGACTTATACTCATAGTAAACTGTCTTGTCATATTAAGGAAAGGAACTACGACCGCAACGGAAATTGCCTGACCCGACAAAGAGAGGTTCGGCGCTCCCGAAATTATCAGTATACCGCCTATAAAGGCTATAAGCACATAGAGAATATTTCCTATATTGCCCATTATCGGCATAAGGATATTCGCAAAGATATTTGCGCTTTCGGAGTCCTTGAAAAGCTGTTCGTTTATCTTATCAAAATCCTTTTTGCTTTCTTCCTCGTGGCAGAAGACCTGAACGACCTTCTGTCCGTTCATCATTTCCTCGATATAGCCTTCAACCACGCCGATAGCCTTCTGCTGTTTTATAAAATACCGCGCGCTGTTGCCGCCGATCCTTTTTGTTACCAAGGTCATTGCGAGCACGCCTATAAATACCACAAGAGTCATCCATACGCTTAAATAAAGCATATAGAAAAGCAGCGTTATTATGGTAAGAAACGAGGTAAAAAGCTGCGGCATACTTTGAGAAATCAACTGGCGGAGAGTATCCGTATCGTTGGTATAGTAGCTCATAATATCGCCGTGGGTATGAGTGTCAAAATACTTTATCGGAAGCCTTTGCATATTGCCGAACATATTTTGACGCATTTTATCCAAAAAGCCCTGTGTTACTATCGCCATAAGCCTTGAATAGATAAATGAGGAAACCACGCCTACCAGATAAATGCCCGCCATCATACCTATTATCTGCATAAGTCTTGCGGAAACCGCGCCGTAGCCTGATTCAATGCCGTCTCTGATGGCAAGTATCAGCTGATTTAGGAACAGTGACGAGACCGTTCCCGCAACCGCGCTTAAAAGAATACACACCGCGACTATGCAAAGATATGCTTTGTAATATTTAAAAAGATATTTAAAAAGTCTTGAAAGAGTACCCTTTGTATTCTTAGCTTTGGGTCCTCCCTTAAAGCCCTTAGGTCCCGGCATTATTCTTCACCTGCCTTATTCTGAGAATAATAAACTTCCTTGTATATATCGTTGCTTTGCAGTAATTCCTCGTGCGTGCCGACGGCGTTTATTCTGCCGTCGTCCATAACGACTATACGGTCGGCGTCCTGCACCGAGGAAATGCGCTGTGCGATTATAAGCTTTGTGGTATCGGGTATTTCGTTTGACAGCGCTTTTCTTATAAGCGCGTCTGTCTTGGTATCAACAGCGCTCGTAGAGTCATCAAATATGATTATCTTCGGCTTTTTAAGCAGCGCCCTTGCTATGCAAAGTCTTTGCTTCTGTCCGCCCGAAACATTGGTGCCGCCCTGCTCAATATGGGTATCGTAGCCGTCGGGCAAAGCGGAAATAAATTCATCCGCTTGGGCAAGCTTACAAACACGGACAAGCTCCTCGTCGGTTGCGGTCATATTACCCCAACGCAGATTATCCTTAATTGTACCCGAGAAAAGTACATTTTTCTGAAGCACTACCGAAACCGCGTTACGCAGCGTTTCAATATCGTAGTCCTTTACATTGTTTCCGCCTACCTTAACCTCGCCCTCGTTCACATCGTAAAGTCGTGAAATAAGCTGTATAAGCGAGGATTTACTGCTTCCCGTTCCGCCGATTATTCCGATGGTTTCACCCGATTTTATATGCAGGTCAATATCCGTAAGCGCACATTTTTCGGCTTCCTTGTGATACTTAAAGGAAACATTATTAAAATCTATACTGCCGTCAGGCACGGACATTATGGGGTTCTGCGGATTTTCGATACTGCTTTCCTCTTTTAAAACCTCGCAGATACGCTGTGCCGAAGCGCTTGAAATCGTTATCATAACAAAAATCATTGAAAGCATCATAAGGCTTGAAAGTATCTGCATACCGTAGGTAAAAAGGCTTGAAAGGTCGCCGACGCCCATAGCCGAACCGCCTGTGCCTATTATCAGCTTTGCGCCGAAGTAGGACGCCAGTATCATAGCAACATACATCGCAAGCTGCATTACAGGTCCGTTAAGAGCCACAATCTTTTCCGCTCTTGTGAAGTCATCACGAACCTCCTCGGACGCCTTTGCAAATTTATTTTGCTCGTAATCCTCTCGCACAAAGGACTTCACAACACGCATACCTTTAATGTTTTCCTGTACGGAATTGTTAAGGTTATCGTACTTTTTGAAAATTCTGTTAAACAGCGGCATCGCCTTTTTAATTATAAGGAAAAGCGCAAAAGCCAAAAACGGCACTACGATAACATAAACTGTTGAAAGCTGCGGACACATCTTGAACGCCATAATCATAGCGAATATAAACATCATCGGCGAACGGACGGCAATCCTTATAATCATCATATACGCCATCTGAACATTGGATATATCCGTTGTAAGTCTTGTTACAAGGCTTGAGGTTGAAAATTTATCTATGTTTGTAAAGGAAAACTCCTGTACCTTATAAAACAGGTCGTGCCTTAAATTTTTTGCGAAGCCGCAGGACGCAGTGGCGCAGGTCTTGCCTGCCATTGCGCCGAAAAACAGCGAAACGAATGCCAGACCGATAAGCATAAAGCCATACTTTAAAATAAGGGACATATCCGTTCCGTCCTGTATGTGGTTAATAAGCTTGGCAATATAAAAAGGGATAATACACTCGACAATTACCTCGATTGAAACCAAAACAGGCGTCAAAATCGAGGACTTTTTATACTCCCTTATACTGCCCATAAGTGTTTTTATCATAATTTATCTCCTCTTAAAAGGGTTATTCCGCGTTTTCCATATTCTTTTTGAGCTTTTCCATAACACGGAAAAAGGTATTAAGCTCCTCTTCGTCTATACCGGTTCTGAGTCTCTGTTCACGCTCGGCAATATCCTCGCATATTTTTTTGTGAACGCTTACCGCCTTATCCGTAAGCACTATTTTTTTAAGACGGGCGTCGCTTTCAACGCTCACACGCTTAATATACCCGTTTTTTTCCATAAGCTTAAGTATATTGCTGGCGGTTGAGCGCCTTATCGAAAATTTTTCCTCAAAATCCTTTTGGAAAATATCCTTGTCCCGATTTTCATAAAAATAGTTTATCGCCCAGCCGTGTATTCTCTGATTTGGTTCAAGTCTCATTTCGGCAATGTTTTTTTCAACATCTCTTCTGATCAAATTAGAAAGCGTGCGGATCTCAAAACCTATATCGTTTTCAGCGCACATTTCATCACCTCACAGATAATTGTTAGTTTGCTAACTATTATAACACAATGCTCCGTTTTGTCAACAAATAAATTTTGAACTTTTTGAAAACAACGAACAGTTAAATTTTGCTTGATTTTTTTTTCTTACCGTGATATAATACTTAGGCTACCGTATACTACGCCTTGGGCGTCTGCCCTTTTCGGGATTCACTTATGACCCTTTGCTTGGTTTACGGATGATAATTAAAGGAGTGAAAAAAATGACCAAAGAATTAAAGCAGCAGATTATGAAGGATTACGCTATTCATGAGGGCGATACCGGTTCTCCGGAGGTGCAGATAGCACTTCTCACAACCAGAATCAACGAGCTTAACGCTCACTTAAAGGTACACCCGAAGGATCGTCATTCCTATCGCGGTCTTCTTAAGATGGTAGGTCACAGAAGAAACCTCTTGGCTTACCTCCAGAAGAATGACATTGAAAGATACCGTGCTATAATCAAAAAACTCGGCATCCGTAAATAATGCGTACATTAAAGGCAGACCGAAAAATTTTCCGGTCTGCCTTATTGTAAAATTAAAAGGAGATTTTCGTGCTTTAGCGGTAAATCGGGCGCCCGAGCGCTATCGGACATCGGATTTATTGCTAACCGGAAGTCTCCGAAAAAAGAAAAGGAGATTATTAAAGTATGTTTGAAAACTACAAGGTTTACGAAACAACACTTGCCGGCAGACCCTTAAAGCTTGAAACCGGTATGATGGCACAGCTTGCTAATGCCGCTGTTATGGCAACCTACGGCGAGACCAAGGTTCTCTGCACGGTTACAGCGTCGGCGAAGCCCCGTGAAGGCGTGGATTTCTTCCCGCTTTCGGTTGATTATGAGGAAAAAATGTATTCGGTAGGCAGACTGCCCGGCTCGTTCACAAGGCGCGAGGGCAGAGCTACCGAAAAGGCTATACTTGCCTCCCGCTGCATTGACAGACCTATCCGTCCGCTTTTCCCGAAGGATATGCGTAACGACTGTTCTGTTGTCGCGACCGTTATGTCGGTTGACCCCGATTGCTCACCCGAGGTTGCGGCGGCAATAGGCGTTTCCGCCGCAATCGCAATTTCCGATATTCCGTGGGCAGGTCCTATTTCAAGCGTTAATGTAGGACTTGTTGACAGTGAAATTGTTATTAACCCGACACTTGAACAGCGCGCGAAATCCGACCTTAACCTTACCGTTTCTTCAACCGAAGATTTGGTTGCTATGATTGAGGCGGGCGCTAACGAAATTTCGGACGAGCTTATGTTCGACTGCATTATGGCAGGTCACGAGGCAAATAAAGAGGTTGTTAAATTCATAAACGGCATAGTAGCCGAAATCGGCAAGCCGAAGTTTGAGTTTGAGTCCAACGATCCCGACCCCGAAATATTTAAGGAAATCGAAGATTTCTGCATTGAGGATGTAAAGAAAGCGCTTGATACCGACGACAAGACGGTAAGAGACGCCGCCCTCCTACCCATTTACAATGCGGTTCACGAGAAATTTGACGAGAAGTTCGAAGGCAACGAGGCTAAAATCGAGGAAATAATGTACTTGGTTCAAAAGCACGTTGTAAGAGATTGGCTCAAAAACGAAAAGAAGCGTGTTGACGGCAGAGGTATTGATGAAATACGCCCCTTAAACGCACAGATAGACCTTCTCCCCCGTGTTCACGGCTCGGGTATGTTCACCCGCGGTCAAACGCAGGTTCTCTCGGTAGCTACCTTAGCTCCGATAAGCGAGGCTCAGAAGCTTGACGGTCTCGACGAAGAGGTTACAAAGCGATATATTCACCACTACAATTTCCCCTCATACTCGGTAGGCGAAACAAAGCCGTCCAGAGGTCCCGGCAGGCGTGAAATCGGTCACGGCGCACTTGCGGAAAAGGCTCTTGTTCCGGTGATTCCGAGCGTTGAGGAATTCCCGTACGCTATTCGTGTTGTTTCCGAGGTTCTTTCCTCAAACGGCTCTACCTCACAGGGCTCTATATGCGGTTCAACACTGGCTCTTATGGCTGCCGGTGTTCCGATTAAGGCGCCCGTAGCCGGTATCTCCTGCGGACTTATCACAGGTGATAAGGGCGTTTACGGCGACTTTATGACTATGGTTGACATTCAGGGTCTTGAGGATTTCTACGGCGACATGGACTTTAAGGTAGCAGGTACTCACAAGGGTATTACCGCTATCCAGATGGACTTAAAGGTTCACGGTCTTACACCCGAAATAATCAAGGAAGCATTTGCGAAAACTCACAAGGCAAGAGATTATATACTCGACGAGGTTATGCTCAAGTGTATACCCGAACCGAGAACCGAGCTTTCAAAATACGCTCCGAAAATGCTTACAACCACAATCAGCCCCGATAAAATCGGCGATGTTATCGGTAAGCAGGGCAAGGTTATCCAGTCCATTCAGGAGCAGTGCGACTGCACCATTAACATTGAGGAAGACGGTCATGTTTATGTTTCGGGTCTTGATACCGATAAGGCAAAACAGGCTATTTCAATAATTGAGCTTATCGCAAACGACCCTGAGGTCGGCGCTATTTACAGCGGTAAGGTAACCCGTCTTATGACCTTCGGCGCCTTTGTTGAAATCGCTCCCGGCAAGGAAGGACTTGTTCACATCTCAAAGCTTGACACCAAGCGTGTTGAAAAGGTTGAGGATGTTGTAGCTGTCGGCGATCAGGTAATAGTAAAGGTTACCGAAATTGACGATCAGGGCAGAATTAACCTCTCACGCAGAGATGCGCTTGTTGAGGTAAACGGCGAAACGGTAGCTCCCTATGCCGACGATGTACCCCAGCCCCGTCCCGCAAAGCGTGACGGTCACAGAGACCGCAAGGGCTTCAGAAAACAGCACGACTGATAAATAAATATCAGAAGAAAACGCCTGCGAACGCATTAAATGCATTCGCAGGCGTTATATTTGTCGTCAATTAAAATATATTCGGTATTTGTTTCACGGCACATTTTAAGATAATGAGCATTATCGGCAATCAGATCTTCTGCCGTACAACAGCTGTCATCCAAACGGTCCTCGATAATATTCGCATATGACTTAATATCGTCAAAATGTGTTTTTATGTATTTTTCGCTCATAACAAGACAAACAAGCTTAATTTGTTTTAAATAAAACCCGTCAAAGTCTTTTTTGCAACCAAGCGGTATATAACAGCCCTCAACAATAAGGTTTTGCTTGTTTTCTATTGCGGTTTTTATTATTTCCCGCACTATCGGCCATAAATATTCGGTAAGCGCCTTGTCGTCGCTTTCGGGTGTAAGTCTTGTATTTCCGCTTCTTATAAGTCCCATTTTCAAATGGTCTGCCGAAAGATATGGATATTTGTATTTTTCAAGCAGTCTTTGCGCCAGCGCGGTCTTACCCGTATGTGAAGCGCCCGTTATTATAATAATCATAATTTCACCGTATAATAAATCCGTACAGAGAACAGTCTGTACGGATTTGTTTTTTTACTTTGAGGAAATATATTCGTCAATGGCTTTTGCGGCGGTTTTACCCGCCCCCATCGCCAGGATTACCCTTGCGGCGCCCCGTACCGCGGGGCCGCCGGCGTAAACGCCCTCTCTTGAGGTAGCGCCTGTTTCTTCGTTTACGATAATTCCGCCCCTCTTATTTACTTCAAGTCCCTTTGTGGTGGATTTGATAAGCGGATTCGGCGAAGTGCCTATCGACATAATAACACAGTCTGCCTCAATCTCATATTCACTGCCCTCAACCGGCACAGGTCTCGCACGACCCGACTCATCAGGTTCAGACAATTCCATCTGCTGGCAAAGAATACTCTTAACCCAGCCGTCTTCACCCTCAATCTTGACAGGATTGGTGAGGAACTTAAACTCAATTCCTTCCTCCATAGCGTGTTCAACTTCTTCACGGCGCGCAGGCAGCTCTTTTTCTGTACGGCGATAAACCACAGTCACATCAGCGCCAAGCCGTTTTGCGGTACGAGCGGCATCCATAGCAACATTTCCTCCGCCTACTATAACAGCCTTTTTGGCGTGCATAACAGGCGTAGCACTGCCGTCCTTATATGCCTTCATGAGGTTATTTCGGGTCAAAAATTCATTTGCGGAGTAAACGCCGCAAAGAGCCTCGCCCTCAATTCCCATAAATCTCGGAAGTCCCGCGCCCGAACCGATGAACACCGCTTCATAACCCATATCAAAAAGCTCGTCAACGGTAACAGTCTTACCGATAATTACATCGGTATCTATTTCAACGCCGAGGGATTTAAGCGTATCTACCTCTTTTTTAACAATTTGTTTAGGCAGACGAAACTCGGGTATTCCGTAAACAAGCACGCCGCCCGCAGTGTGAAGCGCCTCGAAAACCGATACCTTATAGCCCTTTTTCGCAAGGTCGCCGGCACAGGTAAGACCTGACGGTCCTGAGCCTACCACCGCAACCTTATGCCCGTTAAATTCGGGCTTGTTTACATTTTCGGACGCGTGTTCGTTATGCCAATCGGCAACAAACCTTTCAAGTCTGCCAATGCCTACGGGTTCGCCCTTTATACCGCGGACGCATTTTGACTCGCACTGTGTTTCCTGCGGACATACTCTGCCGCACACGGCAGGAAGACTTGAGGATTCGGAAATAATCTTATAAGCGCCCTCAAAGTCGCCTTCTTTCACCTTTTCAATGAAAGCAGGGATATGAATATTAACGGGACATCCCGTAACGCAAGGCATATGCTTGCAGTTAAGACAGCGTGCCGCTTCGGAAAGCGCAGTTTCTTCACTGTAACCGAGAGCAACCTCGGAAAAATTATGATTTCTTACATCCGGCTCCTGAACCGGCATTTCGTGCTTTTTAGGATCCATATTCATTTCTTACCGCACCTCCCCTTTAAACAAATTGCAGGTTTCCTCATATGCGTGGCGCTCAAAATCACGATACATAGCGCCCCTCTTCATAGCCTCGTCAAAATCAACCTCAAAGCCGTCAAAATCGGGTCCGTCAACACAGGCAAACTTTGTCTGTCCGCCGACGGTAAGGCGGCATCCGCCGCACATTCCCGTTCCGTCAATCATTATCGGGTTCATAGAAACAACTGTTTTAACTCCGGCAGGCTTTGTGGTTGCCACAACGAATTTCATCATAACAAGCGGACCTATCGCAATTACCTCGTCGTAATTTTCGCCCGAGTCGATAGCTTCCTTAAGCGGCGCCGTAACCACGCCCTTTGTGCCGTATGAGCCGTCGTCGGTCATTATTGTAAGTCTGTCCGAGCAAGCGGAAAACTCATCCTCAAGAATTACAAGATCCTTGTTTCTGAAGCCGACAATAGTGTGAACCTCACAGCCCTCTTTATGGAGCTTTTCGGCAATCGGAAGAGCAATGGCGCAGCCTACGCCGCCGCCGACTACGCAAACCTTACGCAGTCCGTCAGTTTCGGTCGGTCTGCCGAGAGGTCCGGCAAAATCGGCAAGACATTCGCCCACGCTCTTATGATTAAGCTTTTCCGTCGTTGCGCCGACTATTTGGAATATTATCCTTACCGTACCCTTTTCACGGTCAAAGCCGGCAACGGTAAGCGGTATACGCTCGCCGTCCTCGTCGGTGCGGAGAATTATAAACTGTCCTGCTTCCGCCTTTTTGGCAACAAGCGGCGCTTCAATGTCCATCAGCGTAACCGTAGGGTTAAGACTGCGTTTGTTTACGATTTTAAACATTTTCTAATATCATTCCTTTAATTTATTCACGGCAGTATCAGAAATCAACCTCAGTGCCGTAATATGTGCATTTGAATAGCTTTGCCATGGTTTCGGGGTCGATAGCACGGGGGTTGGAGCCTGTGCAGGCGTCGCCTACCGCATTTGCGGCTATCTCGTCAACCTTGGCGTTGAACTCTGCCTCGTCTACGCCGAATTCCTTTAAGGTATGCGGTATATTAAGGCGGTCGTTCATATTGTCGATAAGCGCGCAGAGACTTTCAATAAGCCCTTTATTGCTGTTGCCCGAAAGACCGAGCATCCTTGCAATGTCGGCATATCTCTCGGCAGCTCTTTGGTCGTGCGCGTTATACTTGATTACATAGGGCAGATAAATTGCGTTTGCGCAGCCGTGCGGCAGATGTCTGTCCTTCATACTTCCCTCGTGGAAAGCGGCGCCCGTTTTGTGCGCCATAGAGTGAACAATGCCGAGCAACGCATTTGAAAACGCCATACCGGCAAGGCACTGTGCGTCGTGCATAGCGGCTCTCGACTCACGGTTGCCGTTATAGGATGAGGGCAGATATGCCGTAACCATTTCGATAGCTTTCATAGCAAGCGCGTCCGAATAAGGACTTGCGACGGTTGATACATAAGCCTCAACAGCATGTGTAAGTGCGTCCATTCCCGTATGAGCCACAAGCTTTTGAGGCATTGTCTGCGCAAGCTCAGGGTCTACAATCGCAACATCGGGAGTTATATTAAAGTCGGCAAGCGGATATTTAATACCCTTTGAATAATCTGTAATAACAGAGAATGCGGTAACCTCCGTTGCCGTTCCCGATGTAGAAGAAATAGCGCAGAATTTTGCTTTTTTGCGAAGCTCGGGGAAATTAAAGGGTATGCAAAGCGATTCGAAAGTAACCTCGGGATACTCGTAAAACGCCCACATTGCCTTTGCCGCGTCTATCGGCGAGCCGCCGCCGATCGCAACTATCCAATCGGGTTCAAACTTTCTCATAGCCTCGGCACCGCGCATAACGGTTTCAACCGACGGGTCGGGTTCTACACCCTCAAAAAGCTCTACCTCAAAACCGGCGTCCTTTAAATAGCCCACGGCTTTATCAAGAAAGCCAAAGCGTTTCATTGAGCCACCGCCCACAACGACCATAGCCTTTTTCCCTTTAAGGGTTCTAAGGTTTTCCATTGCGTTCTCACCGAAATAAATGTCCCTCGGTAAAGTAAATCTTGCCATAATAAATTCCTCCGTTCTAAATTTACAGGCGTCGCCTGTTTCGGTGAGTATATTATAGCATTTTGCACTTTAAATTTGAAATATGATTAGTGCATATGTCTATATCATACAAGGAATTTCATTTTTTAATCAAAAATGTTTGTTTTTTTACGCTATTCGGACTTTAAAATTTCGGTCACATACAGCCGTGTTCCGTCTGTTTTGAATTTAATTTCAAAGCCTGCAAACTTAAAGCCGTATATCCTTTCTTTATCGCTGTGGTATCTCGGTCTCGGGTCGCAGCTGAGCGCTTTTATAAGCTGTTCGGATTTTTCCTCTCCCAAAAATTTTTTTAAATTGTCCGGCAATTCAACTTCAAGCTTTTTGTCGTACGGTTTGTCCGCAAATCCGCAAACCGCATCGTTTACCGCATCCGCATAGGAAATATACGGTTTAATATCGTATATCGGCGTACCGTCTGTCATATCAATGCCCGAAATATGCAAAACAGGACCTAATTCCGGATTGTTCTCTATTTTTTCAAGCCTTACGGCAGACAGCGCTATCGGGTTCGGTCTGTACGGCGAACGGGTTGCGAATACGCCTACCCGTTCATTTCCTCCAAGCCTCGGCGGTCGGACGGTAGGAGACCACTCCCCTTTTTTATGTGATTTTGAAAAGCCCCATATAAGCCAGATATGCGAAAATTCGGAAAGCTCCCTCACCGCCGAAAAATCACGGTAAGGCGGCTCAAAAATCACCTTGCCCTTAAGCTCCTTCACAACGCCGCTTTGTCTCGGCAAGCCGAATTTTTCGGGAAAATCCGTTTTAACGGTAGCTATTACCTTAAATACTGTCTCCATTTTACGGCGACCCCGTTGTTGTTTGCGATTGCGGCTCTGACGAAGCGGTCGGGGCAGACGAAGAAGCTTCCGAGGAAGCCGAGGAGGAGCTATCCGCAGATGGTGTGGATGACGGCGAAGTATCAGACGTTGTCCCCTCTTGCGAATTATCTGACGATGAAGTTACGGTATCCGCGGAAGACACACCCTCAGAGGAAGTTACGGAAGATACATCGGAGGATGATACCTCCTGCGATGATGACGGTTCGGAGCTTGAAGACGGCGCGGAATTTATCGGGTTTTCAATCTTTCTGCCCTTTTTATAATATCCGCCGCCGCTTTTTACTACATCATCGCTGTCCTCAAATTCCTTTTTTTCAAGGTTCTTATGAACCTCGGACATTACCGCTTTCCATATTTTCGCCGCGCTTCCGCCGTTTGATACCTCGCTTTGTATATCAAATCCGTACCAAACAGAACCTACATAATACGGCGTTCCCGCAACCATCCAAAGGTCCTTTGATTCGCTTGATGTACCTGTTTTGGCGTAAGCCTTCATACCTGAATTATACCCTGCTATTCCGCCGCCCGTACCCTCGCTGCCGTAAACGACCTCTTGAAGCAGGTGGTTCATTATAGTAGCCGAAGCAGGACTGATAGCCTGCGTTCCCGTTTCGTCATAATCAAAAATGACCTCGCCGTTAGCTCTTTCTATCTTATAGTAGGTAGTAGGCTTATGGTAAACGCCCTTATTGCCGAAGATTGCGTACGCCGCAGCGGATTCGGTTGTGGTAAGACCGTAGTTAGTACCGCCGAGAGCCAGCGCCGCAAGGTTTTTATCCTCCGGCACCAAATGCTTGCAGTTAAGCTTATTTACAAGGAAATCATAAGAGGTGTCAATTCCCACCTCCTGCAAAAGCCTTACGGGAACGGTGTTCATTGATTTTCTTATAGCGTAATTAAGCGAAACTGTACCCTTATAATAGCCGTACCACTCCTTAGGTCCGCTTTTGCCCGTGCCGTAGTAATTCTTTATCGGCTGGTCAAGCACCTTTGAGGAGTAATTTACTATATCCTTATCTATTGCCAGTGCGTAAACGCCTATCGGCTTCATTGTAGAACCGGGCTGACGGGGTGATTTTGTCGCGCGGTTAAGCCCTCTGTTGGTAGTTTTTTCACCGGCTCCCCCGACTATTCCCACAATATGACCGCTGTAATCCATAACAGTCATAGCGGACTGCGCGTGTACCTTTTCGCCGTTTAAATTAGCCGCGGTTTGCGGAAAATAAGTATTTATGTCGGCATAAACCTTTTCCATACTGCTCTGTATATCGGGATTAAGCGTTGAATATATCTTAAAGCCGCCGTTGTAGAACATCATAGAAGCGGTTTTCGTATCGCAATTATATTTTTCCGCAAGCTCGTCTATAACCTGATCAATAAGAGTATCGACGAAATAGCTGTTAATTTCTATTTCGTAATCGTCCTCTTGAGAATCGTCAAGCTTCAGCTTTTCATTATAAGCCTTATCGTATTCCTCATAGGTAATTTTGCCAAGCTCAAGCATTTTATCAAGCACAAGGCGGCGGCGCTTTTCGTTCTGCTCCGCGCCCTTTTCGGTAAGCGGATTGTACTTTGAGGGATTGTTGGTTATAGCCGCCAACGCCGCGCTTTCGGTAAGAGTAAGCTCGCTTACATCCTTGTTGAAATAATAGTTTGCCGCAACCTGAACGCCGCATATACCGTTTGCAAGCGGTATTGTATTAAGGTATGCTTCCAAAATTTCTGTTTTTGAAAGATTCTTGGATATAAGAAGCGCCCTTACTATTTCCCTTATTTTACGCATAGCGTCCCTATCACGGTCATTTGTGACATTTTTAATAAGCTGCTGCGTAATAGTGGAACCGCCGAATTCAGTCGGATTGAATTTTAAAAGCCTGTTTGCAATTGCTCCGGCGGTGCGTTTCCAGTCAACGCCGCTGTTTTCCCAAAAGTGCTCATCTTCGATGGCAACAAAAGCTTCACCGAGATATTTGGGCATTTTATCAAAGCTTACCCAGATGCGGTTTTCGGTTCCGTGCAAGCGCTGATACTCTACCCAATCGCCCTTTTTATTCTGCACATATATAATGGAGGTCATATTGATCTCCATATTTTTAACATTGTCAACTATCTGATTTGAGGAGAAAAAGTCTATTTTCCGTTCCGACCTTATGTAAGTCGGAATAACGAATATAAGAAATACAGTAGTTACTATAAGAAGCCCCGATAAAAACACGGTAAGCTTTTTAAAAACCTTTTCCATACTTCATAACCTTTCAGATAACATTTTCATTTAATTATAACACTACTCGCCGTATTTATCAAATATTTTTTAAACATTCATATTCTATTTATATTTCGGGAATATAATTCCTATAATGATTGTAAAATGGCAAGGCCGCAATCTATTGCTCGGAGGTTCAAATATGCTTAAGTTACAGAATATTAAAAAGGATTATATTGTCGGCGATACCGCGGTTCACGCCTTAAAGGGCGTAAGCATTGAATTCAGAGGCTGTGAATTTGTATCAATACTCGGTCAGTCGGGCTGCGGAAAAACCACGCTTTTGAATATTATAGGCGGACTTGACAGATACACTGACGGCGACCTTTTTATAAACGGAAAATCAACCAAGACATATAAGGACAAGGATTGGGATAATTACCGCAATCATTCTGTGGGGTTTATTTTTCAAAGCTATAACCTTATTCCCCATCAGACAGTGCTTTCAAATGTAGAGTTAGCGCTGACACTTTCGGGCGTTCCTGCCGCCGAAAGACGAAAAAGAGCCGAGGAAGCGCTTAAAAAGGTGGGGCTCGGCGACCAGCTCAATAAAAAGCCGAATCAGATGTCGGGCGGGCAAATGCAGCGTGTGGCTATTGCGAGGGCGCTTGTAAACGACCCCGAAATACTGCTTGCCGACGAGCCTACGGGCGCTCTTGACAGTGATACCTCCGTGCAGATAATGGAACTTTTGAAGGAAATTTCAAAGGACCGACTCGTAATTATGGTAACGCACAATCCGGAGCTTGCGAAACAGTATTCCACACGAATTGTGCGGTTGCTTGACGGTAATATAACAGACGATACAGACCCGTATGACGGAAAAGAAGAAGCCTTAAAGGAGAAGGACGGAGGCAAACGGCCGTCAATGTCCTTTTTGACCGCGCTTTCGCTTTCACTTAACAACCTTATGACCAAGAAGGCTCGCACCTTCCTCACTGCCTTTGCCGGTTCGATAGGCATTATAGGAATAGCGCTTATACTCTCGCTTTCAAGCGGAGTAAACGCCTATATACAAAAGGTTGAGGAAGACACGCTTTCAAGCTATCCTATTTCCATTGAGCAAGCCGGAATGGACATAAGTCAGCTTGCGGGCGACCTTATGGGGAAAAATGAGGTTCCCGAGGGCAGAGACCCCGACAAAATTTACAGCAACAATATAATGACCGAAATGATGTCTACAATGGTAAACGGGATTTCGGCAAACAATCTTGAGCTGTTAAAAAAGCATATTGAGGAAACTCCCGAATTTAAAGCCAATTCAAGCGAAATAGAATATAAATATTCCACAGTTATGAATATATACGACGAAAAGGGAAACAGAGTTAACCCAAACACCGTTTTTTCAACAGTGTTCGGTGAAAGCTCCGCACAGGCTAACGGATATTCGCAGATGACGTCTTTCTCAAACACCGAGGTTTGGACAAGGCTTTTCGACAACAAGGAATTTTTAAATAAGCAGTATGATGTTGTTGCCGGCCGTATGCCCGAAAAATACAACGAAATCGTGCTTGCGGTTGACAAAAATAATCAGATAAGCGATTATACACTTTATTCACTCGGCTTAAAGGATATAAAAGAGCTTGAAGAAATGATGAAAAAGGCTCAGGCTGGCGAAAAAATTGAGCCTACCGCCGAGGTATCATACTCATATGACGATATATTGGGGCTTAAATTCCGATTGCTCTGCAATACCGACTACTTCAGCAAAAATTCGGACGGCACATGGACAGACAAAACCGACGACGCCATTTTCGTACAGTCAGCGCTTGAAAAAAGCGCCGAGGATATAACGGTGGTAGGCATAATCAAGCCTGCCGAAAACTCCGTCACCTCAGAGACGAGTGGATTTGTAGGCTACAAAAGCGAGCTTATGGATCACCTTATAAAAAAAGTAAATGACAGCGAAATAGTAAAGGCGCAAAAAAATAACCCCGAAACAAATGTATTCACAGGCAAGCCGTTTAACTCTGATATTTCGGATATGAATTACGAACAGCTCATCGCTTATATATCCACGCTCCCCGAGAACGAGCAGGCAGAATATCAGGAATATATAGCGCAAATGCAGTCTGCGGGTATGGACAACGAGCAGATTGCCGAACGCTTTAAATCTGCTATGGAAAGCAAAAGCGACGCCGATACTTATGACGGTAATCTTACGAAAATGGGCGTATCCGATCTCAATAAGCCCTCGGGCATAAACATCTATCCCAAGGATTTTGAAGCCAAGGAAACAATATCCGAGCTTATAAGCGATTATAACAGCTCTGCCGCCGATAATGAAAAAATAACCTACACCGACTATATCGGGCTTATGCTTTCATCGGTAACGACAATAATAAACGCGATAAGCTATATTCTTATTGCCTTTGTAAGCATATCGCTTATAGTTTCATCAATAATGATAGGAATAATAACCTACATTTCCGTACTTGAAAGAACAAAGGAAATAGGTATTCTGCGTGCAATGGGTGCTTCAAAGCGTGATGTATCACGAGTATTTAACGCCGAAACGCTTATTGTAGGCTTTACGGCAGGCGCAATCGGAATAATAGTCACCTTGCTTTTGCTTATACCCATAAACGCGATAATAGGCGCTATTACCGATATATCGGGTCTTGCGGTGCTGCCTGTCGGCGGAGCGGTTCTGCTTATCGCAATAAGTATGCTGCTTACACTCGTTGCGGGACTTTTCCCGTCAAAAGTAGCCGCAAAGAAGGACCCCGTTACCGCTTTAAGAAGCGAATAATTTTTATTACAGTATACAAAAAATGCGCTTTGCTTAGCAAAGCGCATTTTTGTTATGTTAATTATTTATCCGACTGTCAGAACAACCTTACCGACATTTTCACCGCGGTAAAGTATATCCTGTGCCGCCTCAGCCTCGGTTATCGGCAAAACCTTGTATATAGTGGGTCTTACTTCCCCTGCCGATACTTTGGGCCATACATCGCGCACCAGATCCGCCAATATTTCCGCCTTTGTTTCGGGTGTTCTTGAACGCAGTGTACTGCCTACAATCCTTACATTTCTTACATATATGTTTTTAAGGTCTATTTCGGTTTTCTGACCCGCAAGCGCCGCTATCATTATCCAGCGCGCGCCGTGGGTGAGGTAATGTATGCACTTGCCCATTATCTCGCCGCCGAGACAGTCTATCGCAACATCAACGCCGTGACCGTTTTCAAGCTCTTCCTTTAATACCTCTGTAATATCCTCTTTGGTTGTAACCACTACACGGTCCGCATTTAAGTGCTTTATGTTGTTCGCAATTTCATCCGTAAGCACGGTTGTTATAACTCTTACGCCGAATGCTTTTGCCATCGGTATTATAACACTGGCAAGACCGCTTGCACCCGCATTCATTAAAAGCGTATTTCCGCTTTTGATTTTCCCCTCAATAAACAGGTTAAGATATGCCGTAGCGAACGCTTCGGGCATTGCCGCCGCCTCAACCATAGTGCAATTTTCAGGCACGGGCATAAGCATATCGTACTTGACATTGGCATACTCGGCATAACCGCCTCCGCCCAAAAGCGCGCACACCTTATCTCCTATTTTCCAGTTGGATTTTTCCTTTGCGCCGTCCGCTATTTCAACTATTGTTCCGGCAATTTCAAGTCCCATCCAATCAGGGCAACCGGGAGGCGGCGGATAATCTCCCTCTCTTTGCATTAGGTCCGCACGGTTGAGCGCAGCCGCCTCGATTTTCACAAGGCAATCGTCATTTCCCAAAATCGGGTCGGGCACATTGTCCCATCTTAAGGTTCTGTCGTCATTTACAAGTATTGCTTTCATATTTTACCTCCGTAAACCAAATCTACTATTTGCTTTGCAGTTTTAAGCAGCGGCTGTGCCGGCGTTGAAAATTCATCCTGCTCTACAACGCATAAATATATATCATTCGTAATAATCGGCGCCATAAGGCGATGCTTTTTGCAAAGGTTTCCGCCGCACAAGTATAAAAACGGCTTATTAATCTCATTTTTAAGGCGCGCGGTAGTTCCGAAATTATTATACAGCTCTTCCTCGGTATCCGCCGCAGTGACTATTTTAATAATATCGGCACCTCGCTCGGACTGTGTTTTTGCGATTTTAAGCACCTCGTCCGCAGTTAAATAGCGGTAGGTATGGGAAGACATCAGTACCTCTGCGCCGTAAGATTGTATTTTCTCTATGAGCCTTCGCTGCTTGGCGTCCGCTTCCGAATTAAGCGCTATTTCATCCTTTGAAGGGCAGTAAAAATCCCCCATAACATCAACAAGTGAAGCGCCGCACCTTGCGAGCATAAGCAATTCATCCGCAAGCTCACAGTCGGTCATTCCCTCGTTCATATTTCCTCTGTAATCGGTAACATATACAGGCTTTCCATTCATTTCGCCGAAAAGCTTTTTTAAGCACTCTTCGGTACGGTATTTTCGTTCAAGCTGGTCAACCTGTATCGCAAAAGCGTCTGCGCCGCCGTCAAGCCCTCTTTTTATAAGCTCGCTTACACGCTCGGGCGTTCTTGCCTGTATCATTACTGTAAGCGTCGGGCGGTCCTTAACTAAAAATTTACTCATATCAGTCCTTATTGCGCATTATATTGCGCCCTCCGTCCATAAGTATGTTTATGCCGTCAAGAAAGCTGCCTTCATCGGAAGCCGCATAAAGAAGCATATTTACAAGCTCGATAGGCTCCGCCGCCCTGCCGAGAGCTGTTTTCATAGCCGCCATACCCGGTCTTGTAAGCACCGGACCCGGAGACACGCAAACACAGCGTATGCCGTACTTGGAGCCGTAAAGCGCCAATGACTTTGTAAGTCCGTTCATAGCGCCGCTCTTAGAGGTTGAGTACGCCACATTCGTCGCGCAGCCCTCCTCGCCGGTTATAGAACCGATATTAATAATAACCCCGCTTTTCTGCTCGCGCATTTGCTTCATAACAGCGTGATCGAAATAAAATTGGCCCTTAAGGTTGACATCAATTCCCCAGTCGTAAACCTCAATCGGAATATCGGGAAATTCGCCCGAGGCTTTAAGTATTCTTGTTTCAGCGCCGCCGGCAAGGTTCACCATAACATCGATACTGCCGTATGTTTTAACCGCAAGGTCACGCACAGCACAAACCTCCTCGTAATTGCGGACATCGCAGACCTTTGTAATTGCTTTGCCTGAATTTTCGGCATTTATTTCAGCCGCTTTTTCCTCTAAAGTATCGCCGTTTATGTCTGTCATAACAACATTGCCGCCCAAACGCACAAACTCCTTACAGAAAAGCAACGCCATACCCGAAGCCGCGCCCGTTACTATTGCCGTTTTGCCTGAAAAATCCATATACAACAATCCTTTCGTTTTTTTACATTGTAATCAAAAGCAGTATTACAGTCAATGCAAAAAACGGCACATTTTTAACATTTTCGGAACAATTTTTTAAATTTATACTTGTATTATTTTACATATTCGGTATAATTAAATCAGGAGGCGTAATTACTGTGAAAAGCTTGGACAGCATTAAAATAACGGAAATATCCGAAATCATAACGGTATTGGCACCGACGGGACGGCACCTACAAATAAAAAACAGACCCTTTTTCGGTCTGTCCTTTTGTATTGACGGAAAAATTACATATACCCATAACGGGAAAAAATTTGTTTCCGACAGTAATTGCGCAATATTTCTTCCTCAAAATGCCACCTACGAGCTTTATAACAATTCGGGCGGCGCATTTCCGCTTATTAATTTCAAATGCACGGAAGCCTTTACAGATGAATTTATAACTATTCCGTTACAGCAGAACGGAGATTATATTAAAGACTTTGAAAAAATGCACGAGCTTGATCTGCCGCGCGGCAATCTAAAGGCTATGAGTATATTTTACGATATTCTTGACAGGCTTTCATCGGAGCAGATATATGATGACGGCGCAATCAAGCCCGCTTTAAAATATATAGCCGAAAATCTGTATAACCCCGAGCTTAGCAATGATTTGATTGCCTCAAGCGCAGGTATAAGCGAAAGCTATATGAGAAGACTGTTTAAACGCAAATACGGAAAAAGCCCAAAGCAGTACATACTTGAAATGAGAATAAAAAAAGCCGGCAGACTTCTTTGCGAGACTGCCGAGCCTGTAACGGATATTTCATATGAATGCGGATTTTCAAGCGTTTATCATTTCTGCCGTGAATTTAAAGCGGTCACCGGAATAACGCCTACCGAATACAGAAAACACCGAGAAAGAAAAGGCATATAATGCTGACGCATTATATGCCTTTAAAATTTATATGCTGAACAAAAGCTCGCCGTAGCTCGGATAGGGCCAATCCTCCATAGAAACAACAGCCTCCGCACTGTCGGCATATTTCCTTATATCGTTCATAAGCCTTAAAACAATATCGTGGTAAGCGGTTGCTCTCTCAAGCATATCAGTAAGCTTTTCAGCGGAAGAAACAGCCATTTTAAGGTCGGCGTTCAGCTTATAGATTTCAGCCCCTGCCGCGGACAGACGGGCGATTATCTCGGTATCCGCCGTATCGTCCACCTTAACGCCTATACTGCGCTTATTTATAAGTCCTCTGCAAAGCTTATCGGTGTATGCGCTTATTGCCGGTATTACCTGACGGTTCATCATCTCGATAAGGGTAAGAGCCTCTATATGCAATGTCTTTGAATAGTTTTCAAGCACTATGTCTACCCTTGAGTTGATTTCGGCACGGCTTAATACCCCGTGGCGCTCGAACATTGCTATATTATCCTCCGATTTAAGCAGCGGAAGCGCGTCTACGGTCGACTTCAAATTCAGAAGTCCCCTCCTCTTTGCTTCCTCCTGCCACTCGTCCGAATAGCCGTCGCCGTTGAAGATAATGCGCTTGTGCTTTTCCATTGTCTCCTTGATTATTAAATGGAGTTCCTTTTCGACATTATCGCATTTTTCAAGCCTGTCCGCAAACTGCGAGAAAACATCGGCAACCATAGTGTTAAGCATAACGTTGGTATCGGAAATTGAGGATGCCGAGCCCAACATTCTGAACTCAAACTTATTGCCCGTAAAGGCGAAGGGCGAGGTACGGTTGCGGTCGGTATTGTCACGGCGTATAAAGGGTATTATATCGGCACCTACCGTCATTTTAACGCGCTTTGCGTCGTCGTGATGAACGCCGTTTTCTATTGATTCAAGTATTCCCGTAAGCTCGTCGCCCAAGAACATTGAAATAATGGCGGGCGGGGGTTCGTTAGCGCCGAGGGGGGGGGGGGTGCCCGGCGTAAGGGCC
>ERZ808266.32-NODE-32-length-60028-cov-5.259483_pt1 | contig 60028 bp, 34 predicted proteins | sample MGYA00521278_ERZ808266 | MGnify/ENA primary metagenome ERZ808266 (study PRJEB31516, sample SAMN03275591) | gut metagenome | biome: mammalia-associated habitat; material: feces | host: Papio cynocephalus | place: Kenya | collected 2012-08-02 ... | reverse complement strand
GCCGAGCACTTACTGGTGACATATAACTGTCGAATGAGAGACTTGTTATTGATCGAAAGCCTAAAGTGCATAAGTCCGTAAATAAAAGAGTGGTGACCAAGATTTGGCCACCACTCTTTTATGTCGATCCGAACGAAGTCCCTTATATCTCCTGCTGTTTGCGACGCCAGTTGAGCATCGGGAGGAGTAAGGAGATCACTGCGGCTCCGAGCCAGAACCAGCTGACGTAGGTGAAATCGTGCTTGGTCACGGTCTCGCCGAGTTTGTTCACGGCCTCTACCGTGTTGTTGTCCAGAAGGAGTCCCGTGACTACGTTCTGCAAACCGGCGGCGGCGTAGGAAGCGACACCGACGATGCCGAGCGCGGCTCCCGCAGCCTTTCTCGGAACAAGGTCAATGGCCATCAGGCCGCCAAGGAAACTGATCAGCACACCGATGGCGATTCCGAACAGAACCATAGAAAGGATGAGCGTGAAGTGACGTCCACCTCCAAACAGGAACAAGTAAAGGGATATGGCCTCAAGGATGCCGGCGGTGAAGGCGGGATATTTCCTGTCGCCTTTGAACACCTTGTCGGACAGCCAGCCGGAAAGGACGGTTCCCAACACTCCGAAGATTGGATTGATGCCGATGATCGCGGCGGCGGCTTTGAGTTCATATTCATAAGTCTCCTGAAGGAAGATAGTGCCCCATTCGTTGATGGCATAGCGGCTCATGTACATAAACGCGCTGGAAAGAGCCAGAATCCACACTCCGGAATTGCGGAGAACCGCCTTCTGGATCTTTCTGGTCTCCATGGCCCTGGTCTCGTCAGACTCGGAGGACTCTTCCGCAGCCGGCTTTCTGGTCTCCTCTCCGGAGAGTTCCTCAATGGATGGAAGTCCCTTGCTCTCAGGCGTGTCGTGAAGCCAGAAAAGAATCAGAAGCACTCCTAGAAGTCCTGCGCAGGCCGCTCCGAAGAAGCCCCATTTCCAACCGAAGGCGGCGACAATGGAGCCTACGAATATGAACGAGAGACCCTCTCCGATGTTGTGCGAGGCGCTGAAAAATCCGTAATAAGTGCCGCGTATCCTGAGCGGGAACCATCTTGACAGGGTGACAATGGAAGGCGGAGCGCCCATTGACTGCGCCCAACCGTTCATGCCCCACATGATGGCAAACACAATGAATATCACGGAACTGCTGATGCCGGCGCTCACAGCCGTGGCTCCGAGCACTCCCATGATGAGGTTCGCGGCGGACGACAAGACAAGTCCCGTGGCCATAAACCTCTTGACGTTGGATCCGTCGGCCAGGAATCCATTGACAAACTTGCCCACGGCGTAGGTCCAGTAAAGACACGCGCCGATGATACCGAGCTGTGTCGCGTTAAGCAGTCCGGCATCAATCAGCGGCTGTTTCATCACGCCCATCGACATACGGCACACGTAGTAGAGCGCATAGCCGAACGTAATGGCGATGAAGGACTGGAAACGAGAGCGTTTCCAGATCTTGTCAGTATTCTCCGGAGCCACCTTTGCGGCGGAAGGAGCGCTTATTCTGAAAAAATCGAGAAATGAAGCCATTATCTATGAATATTATGATGGCTTCTAATCGTGCAATCCTTTGCTGCGGAGATATGTAAGCAGCTGCTCCGGGCGGTCGGTCTGGATAAGAGTGGTGCCAAAGGCGATCACCTGATCGTAGATGAGGGCAGGATCGCCGCAGTCAAGAGCCTTGTCATCGTCAAGGTAACCGCAGAGGCTTCCCCAGATGGTGTTGACCCAGAGTTTCGATCCGGAGTCGATTATCTTCTTGAAGCAATCCTCAACCTCAGGGGTAAGCTTCTTCCAGCAGACCTCGTAGGCGAGAGGCACGGTGCCTGTCTCCATATATTCATTGAAAAGAGCCTTTCCGGCCTCTTTCTGGATGTCGATGATAGGCATATACATCATATTGCGCTCGTGTGCGGCCATCTTCTCCGCTACCTCGGCGACGGGCTTCTTGCCTTTGATCAGGATCTGGTCGGTGACTCCGAGTTCCTCTGTCAGGGCGAGGACCAAATCATAATATTCATAGCCCTGATCCACATTCACGCAGATGCGGTCCTTGCAGCATTCCAGAGCCTCGCGGAGGGTGCAGATGTGCAGAGAATCGGTCACGACTCCGTGAGCGCGCTTGAGACGGAATTTCTTCAGTTCAGCCAAGGTGTAATCGCTGACAAGTCCCTTTCCGTTTGTGCAGCGGTCGATAGTCTTGTCGTGCGAAAGCACAAGGACGCTGTCCTTGGTGAGTTTGAGGTCAAGTTCCATCATGTCGGCCCCCATCCTGATGATGGACTCGATGGCCGGGATGGAGTTCTCCGGATAGTTGCGCCAGTCGCCTCTGTGACAGGCCACGATGACATATTTCGAAGCCGGGTCGTGCATCTGCGCGACGATCATCTCAGCACGGTTAGGGTACTTGGTCACATCAACCACATTCTTCTTGGCCGTGCCACAGGAGCAAAGGTACACAACGACAGCGATAAGGCAAATAAGTCTTGCTTTCATATATTCATTAGTTTTAGACATTTGATCATTTATCAGTCAACACGCTAAAGAAGTTTTCTTAATTCAGCGAGGGCGCATGAGATGTGGTATTGAACCGTCTTCGGGCTTATCATAAGCGTGTCGGCTATCTCCTGATAAGTCTTGTGTTCATAACGGTTCATCCTGAAGATCGTCTTCCTCAAGACGGACATATCCTCTATCGCATCCTCAATGCTGCGAAGCAGCTCAAATGTGTCCAGCTGATACGATGGCTCGTAATGACCGGTCTCGACGCTTGCGGAAACTTTACGATACCTGTCGCGGACTCCCTTGCGCTTGATGAAATTCAACACGGCGTTGTGTGCCATGCAGAACAAGTAGGACTTGAGCGAATCCACTTCGCGAAGACCCACGCGGGAATTCCATATCTTCAGGAAGATATCCTGTGTGATGTCCTCAGCCTCGGCGGAGTTCTGAAGCATGCTGAAGGCGAAGTTCCTTATCCGTCCGGCGTACAGGACATAGAGAATACCAAGAGCCTTGACATCTCCTCCCGCTATCTGCTCAAGTAACTGCTTGTCTTCATTAGGCATTTCACTTGACAAATATAGTTATTATTTACCACTTTCTGACACGAACCTTGTACATATCAATGTCAACATTGATGATCCTGTCAGGAGCGGAAGCATTGATGTTCTGACTGTGGCGGATCTTGTGGGAAGACCAGCTCTCATCGCCCTCAGGGAAGGTTGCGTCAGTGTACCACACCTCGCCGGTCTCGGCGTTGTAGTTGAGAGACTTCAGTGCGGTTGAGCCCGAGAACAAAGGCATTTCAGTAAACTGTTCCGTGTCCACGTTGAACAGGTAAGCCTTATTGCCCGCGACCGTTATGGTGTTGTCGTCCACACGGTTGATGTCATGTATACCACCCTGAGGAGCCTTTATGCTCCTGACGAGTTCGAACGAAGGCTTGTCTGTGCCGAGACCGTTGATCTTGAATATTTTAATTACGTCACCGCCCGCAGCGTAAAGCACATTCCTCTTGTAATCCCAGACAACACCGTGGCCGGAATAAAGATCAGCGCCGGCAAGGACAACCTCTGATCTTGCGGAGTTGTAAAGCAGGACCTTGTTGTGGTTTGCCGTCGAGCCGGTGGATGTGGCGACAGCGATGTAGCCTCCGGGAAGATATTCAGCGGAATGCGCGTTAGGCACAGCCGTGGCGTGGAAGAGCATCTTTGATGTGGAATAGTCCAAAAGGGCGCACCAGCCGTAGGAGCTTGTCAGCAACAGTTTGGTCCCGTTGTCCACGAACTTGCACTCGTCCAGATGGTCGCATCTCTTTGCGTCAAGCCCGAGTTCTGTGGCCGCGGATCTCGCATCCCATTGCCAAACAATGCCTTCCTTGTAAGAATCCTTGGTGATTGTCGCATTGATGACAAAAACGTGGCTGTCTCCGCAAAAGACAAGTTCCGTGGATTCGTCCTCGGCCATCTTCTCGGTGCTGACTCTCTCTCCGGCCTCAAGAACGATCTCGTTGTGGATGGAGGATGTGATTGTCTGGCCGGAAGAAGTGGCCATTTTTACCGTCAGGCCCTTGGAGAGCGTCACAGGAGCGCAGTACACCGGGATGAACACAGAATTTGAACGACAGTCCACCGGTGTGGCAAGAGTCATCTTGACCGAGGCTGAGCTTGCTGTGAACGTACCTTCTGTGATGTCGGCGGTGACCTCACCGGCAAGGTTCTCACCCCCGTTGGCTGTCAATTCCAGAGACGCCACATCGTAGTCCCCCATCGCCACATTCACAAACAACATGCATCCGGCGGGTTTCAGATTGAAGTTGCAGCCCTCGTAGGAACTTACTTTGGCGTTCACAACGTCCAGCATGACAGGAACCTCAGTCCCGTTTTGTTCGGTAGGGATAGAATACCTCACTTGCCCTCCGGCCAAACGCACCTCAGCCTCAGCAGGATACCAACTCAAAACCTGAGATTCAAGCCTTGACGCCTGGACATTGAAGAGGAACAACGAAGAATTGCTCCCCGGAAGAATCGGTGCAGCCTCTGCCCTCCTGGCTGTTCCATCCGGCTCAAGCATTATCACACCTTTATCATCAGCATCCCAAGACGGAGAGACAACAGCCCCTGCTGTCTTGTAATCTTTACTCGCCTCGTAGTATGACCCTATGGTTATCTTAGCCTTGACCGCAAGATCCTTGATTTCAGCGTCACTCTCTTCCGAACACGAGTTGCCCCCACACAAAGCGAGCGCAGCCAAAACTATGGAAATTAACTTTATCTTATTCATTTTCTTCATTCTTTATGAATATTCAGGCCTGACCGCGAGCTCAACCCCACTGCCAGACCTGAAATGTTTACTTTATGCAGCATGAACCACAGATATCACCACCGTGGGTGCTCCATCCGGATGCTCTCTGACCACCGACATACTTACCGACCATCAGGCCGTTGCCAGTGCCTTTGGCGCTACCGATGAAAGCCGAGTAGAACACACCGTCAAGGAGGTTGTTGCCACCCATCTGCTTCTGGTTGTCATCACCTGCGTTCTCGGTCCACGACTCCTTGACCGTTCCATCACTGTTGAATATGTAGGATGTGTTTCCGACCTGTCCGGAAGTGATGTAGAAGTGGTTCTCTGAGTCCACGCAAGGATGTGAGAAGTTGAAGGCATTGGCCTTGCCGCCACCATTAAGAACATGCTCATAGCTCCAGATTACCTTGGTCAGATCCTTGTCGATGTTATAGACATGATTGTCCTTGCAGCCGACGAAGACGGTGCCGTTAGGTGCCACGACAGGCTCGTAAGGATTGTTGCCGGCAAACACGAAGTTGTCCACTATGATTTCCTTTTTGGCAAGATCCACGGAACTGAGTCCGGCCGCCACTGGGACATACATCGTGTTCTTGTCCGCAGCCACGGCAAAGCCGGAGATTCCGACCATCTTGGCGCCCATGGTCAATGTCTTGAGAACCGTACCATCCGCGATGTTGTGGAAGGTGATCGATGCTCCTGCGCCGGTCACCAGTTCATCACCGTTCACGAGAAGACCAGCCACAGCTGTCCCGACGGCCTGCTGCCATTTCTTCGTGCCGGACGCCGCGTCGATTGCGAACACATTTCCGGCCGCGTCACCGATGTAGACTTCCGTGCCGGCGGCGTTGACGGCAGGAGCGGCGCTCTTCAGCGAGCCGGCCTCCGTGAACTTCCATCTGAGCTGTCCGTCAGCCGAAACGGCATAGAACTGCCCGGATGACGTGGTGCCATAATAGATGTCACCGGTGACAGGATTGACTGTCAGCGGATTATAGCTTGCCGAGTTCACCTCCGGGACATATTTCCACTTGAGGTTGCCGGTAATCACATCGAACGCATAAAGGACAGCTTTCTTGTTGAAAGTGACGTCATAGACAGTCTTTCCGTCAGGAGAGAAGACAGGGCAGCTGCCTTTGAATCCTTCGTACGAGGTTCCGGACATCTCCCAATCATTGAAGAACACAACGTACTGGCGGATCTCCACCTCAAGGGTCCAAGTCTTTGTCTTGCCCTTTATGTCCGCGCTCAGGGTAACCTGCTGCGCTCCTGTCGCGATGAAGCCCTTGGAAACATCAACGCCTTCGAGAACCTTTCCGTCAGGGAATGACCACTTGACATTTGTGGCGTCAGGATAGCCATCTGTGTTGAATGTGAACCGGATAGGCTGATTGATGGCAGCCGTGGTCCTGTCAACGGTGTAAGGAATCGCCAAGGTCGGCATGGCCTTGATCTGTGCCGGAGCCGAAGCGCCTTTCGGATAGTTGGCCACAAGGGTGAAAGTGTAGTTCTTGTCGTTGGTCAGGCCGGTCACGTCATAACTTTCCTTGTCCTCCTCGATCTCGGCTTTCTGAACGTCAGCCTCAGCACCTTCCATAAACCAAGTCAAAGTGTAGGATGTCAGCAACTGAGATGGACGTGTCCAGGTCAATGAGACCGTGGCGTCGGAAGCGTCCGCGTCCAGATCCGTCACAGGAAGCCTGGCGGTCGTAGGCTTGGCCGCCGCCTTGACAGCGTTGGAGATCAGGTCGCCATAGACAGCCTGGACAGAAAACTCGTAGTTCTCACCGTTGACAAGCTCGGTCACAGTGTAGTTCTCAGTGTCGGTGCGGACCGTCTGTTCCGAACCTTTCGTGTAGGTGATGATGTACTCCGTCGGATTCCATCCCTCAGGGACAGACCACGACAACTGTACCTCCTCATCACCCGGAACAGCCTTCAAGTCAGTCACCTGATGGCGCGGTCCACCGGTCTGAGGAATATCCTCCTGCCAGCAGGAGCCAACCGTCAGGCAAACGACAGCCGCGATGATGCAATATAATATTCTTTTCATTTTCTTTTTCTGTGTTTATCAATATCTCAGTGTTATCATCAGAATCCAGGATTCTGCCAGAGGATGTCAGTGTTGTTCACAATCTCAATCTGATCCTGAGGAATCGGGAACAACAGATTGTGAGAGTCAAGCGAATAGCCTAAAGCCTTGAAATAATCCACTGCCAGTCCGAGCCGCACAAGGTCAAACCATCTCTGTCCCTCAAGTGCGAACTCTCTGCCTCTTTCAGCGGCGAGTTCCTTGATGAAGGCATCGTTGCCGGAGACCTCGGCCTCAGTCAATTCCGGAAGTCCGGCGCGGGTGCGGGTCTTGTTGAGGTAGGTCAGGGCATCGGAAATCTTCCCCTGCCGTCCCAAAGCCTCAGCATACATAAGGGTCACATCAGCGTACCTGATGAACGGGAAATCATTCCCGACCTGTGTGGTATAAACGGCATCATAGGTGTCCATATACTTGTTTATGGCATATAGTTTTCCCGGTGTGATCTCCTGATAGTCCTTTATCAAGGTGAACCTGTTGTCATCATCCGAATAGACAGTCTTGAACTCAGCCGTAGGATTGATTCTGAATTTCGGATCCGCATCACCTGAACTGAACCAGTAGCCGTGTCCGTTGTCGTTGGTCTTGTTGTAATAAAGGGCGAATATGATCTCCTTGTTCATCTTGTTGGCCACATCGAAAGCGGCGGCCGCTGTGGACATAAGGCCATAGTTCGCGTCCTTCATTGCCTCCTCAAGCACAGCCTGGGCCTCGGTGTATTTACCGAAAGTCAGGTAGACTCCAAGAAGAGCCTGTGCGGCGATCTTGGTGACTCTCGCAACCTCTGCCGAGCGTTTCGCCGGAAGAAGATCAATCGCCTCTTTGAGGTCCTCTACGAGAAGGTTGTACATCTCCTCCTCCGTGCATCTCGGGATTGTCTTGGCCTGGACAGGAGTCACCACCGTGCGCGTCACCGGCACGACACCGAAGACCCTATAGAGGCTGAAATACCACCAAGACCTCATGAACAGACATTCGCCACGGTATTTGTCTCCGTTCGCGAGAGTTTTGCCGGACATGTGGTCAAGGACATCGTTGCAGCGGTATATTCCATTGTACCAAGCGTTCCAGATGTTCTTGAGTATTCCATTGTTGGATCTCTCCTGAAAATGATCAAGGTCATACCTGTCCTGGGTGGAGACGGCCATGGACGTCAACACACACTCGTCACTTCTGTAGGCCAGTTCAGTGAGGAAAAAGCCCATTTGAGTCTTAAGTTTGTCGTAGCAGCAATAGACTCCCTGGTTGAAATCATCATCGGTCTTGTAATAGTTGCCTTCAGTCACGGTGTTCGCCGGATACTGCTCGAAGAAACTATCTCCGCAGGAGACAAGACTAAACGCTGCAAGACCGACCAAAGCTGATTTTATGATATTCTTCATATTCATTACAGATTAAAGTTGACACCTACGCTGAAGGTTCTTGAAAGAGGGTAAGAGCAATAGTCCTCGCCTGGGCTGAGGGCATTGGTCGATCTCTTGTTGACCTCCGGGTTGTAGCCTGAATAATGGGTCAGGGTGAACAGGTTGGTACCCTGGATGTAAACCCTCATCTTTGAGATGGTGGTGCCACGGAACCACTTGTCCGGCATAGTGTAGCCGAGCGAGAGGTTCTGAAGCCTGAGGTAGGATCCGTCCTCAAGATGGAAGGTGGATGTGCAGGAGCCGTTGTTTCCGGAGGATTTTCTGGTGGCTCTGTTGAGATTGCCGTAAGGGAACCTGTTCAGGGACTCTTTCATCATATTCGACGATGCCTCCATATTCAGCAGGTAACGTCTCTCAAGATTCAGGATCTCGTTGCCGTAGACACCCTGGAAGTTTGCCGACAGGTCAAGTCCCTTCCAGCCGAGCCGGACACCGAATCCATAGTAGAAATCAGGCATATAGTTGCCCACCATCACTCGGTCGGTGTCCTTGTCCAGCTTGCCGTCACCGTTGGCGTCCACAAAGCGGAAATCTCCCACAACGGTCGTCTCGAAATGAGGATAGGTGTCAAGTTCCTCTTGATTATGGAAAATGCCATCCTGGACGAGAAGATAGTAGCAACCAACCGGATAGCCGACTTTCGTGATGTAGTTGGCTCCTGAATATGAAGAGGCCACAATCAGCGGAGCGTCCTCGTCTCCAAGGGACAGCACATTGTTCCTGTTCAACGACCAGTTGGCGTTCCAGTCCATAGAGAAGTCTCCGAACGACTTATGCGAAGTCAACGTGATTTCCACTCCTTTGTTCTGCATCGAGCCGATGTTGACATTCGACTTTGTAAGACCCGACACGGATGACACAGGAATATTGAAGAGCATATCCGTGGTCTTTGAATAGTAGAAGTCCGCGTTGACGCCGAGAAGACCGTTCCAAAGGTTCGCGTCGAATCCGATGTTGGTCTGGGTGTTCTTCTCCCAGCCAAGTTCATTGTTGGCGATCTGAGAAGGGTACATCGCATTCACGATTCCGTTTCCAAGGTCCAGATTGCTGGAGCCGTACAGGGCGAGGTAGGCGGAGTTGCCGATCTGCGCGTTACCGGTCTGGCCGATGCTGGCGCGCAGCTTGAGATCATTCAGCCAATTCTTGGTGTTCTTCATGAAATTCTCATCGCTGATTCTCCAGCCAGCGGACGCGGCAGGGAAATAACCCCATCTTGTGTTCGGCGCGAATCGCGAGGACGCGTCACCTCTTATCGAAGCCGAGAACATGTAACGCCCTTTGTAAGAGTACTGGGCCCTGAATAGCCAAGAGGCGAATGTGTAGGCGTACTTGTCGTTGTAGGTGTCGTCAATCGAGAGGGTTTTGCCCTTGGTAGTTCTGATCTTGTCGTCTCCTTCGGTGCCGGTACCTTTGATAGCAGAAGTCTGAATAGCCTGTTTCTCAGCCTCATACACTGCCACGGCATTAATGGAGTGATCACCGAACTTCCTGTTGAACGAAATCTGGTTGGTGACGTTCCAATGGAAATAGGACTGGGTATAGTTGGCGGCTGTTGGAGATGAAGGCTTGTCGTAGTACTTCGATCCCTTGAGCGGAATGTAGGACGGACGATAGTAGTTCCTGATGTAGGAATAGTAGTCGCCACCGACCGTGACTTTATATTCAAGTCCCTTGATGAACTCGTAGGAAGCGTGGATGTTGCCCACCAGATTCAGTTTCTCCCTGACATCATCGATTTCCAAAGCCAATGCCACCGGGTTCAAAACCTCATTGGTCTGAGTGTTATAGACATTAAATTTCAAGAATCCGTTCATGTCCCAGTTATAGGATCCATCAGAGTTATAGGCCGGGAAGACCGGAGGAGCCATTAAGGCCGACGCGATCACACCGTCACTGCCGTACTGACCATCGGAATTCACATAGTTTGTCTTTGAATATGACGGGGAAAGGCTGACTCCGTACTTGAGTTTACCCTTCTTTCCATCAAGATTGGCCCTGAGTCCGTACCTCTCGAAGTCAGATCCTATGATCGTTCCCTCGCGGTTGAGATAGTTCACACCTATATAATAGTTGTAGTTCTTTGTCCGCGCCGACACGCTGAGAGCATGCTTGTGCGAAAGAGCGGTACGGAATATCTCGTCCTGCCAGTCAGTGTTGGTCAAGGTTCCTGTCTTGTCCTGAAGATAGGCAGTGATGAGAGGATCCACACAATGGTAACTCTCCGGACGGCTGCCATAAGGATCTCCGATCGAACCGGTCGGGACATTGAAAAGATAAGCGCCGTCCCTGGCCTCTTTGAATATCTCCGCGAACTCGTAGGCGTCAAGCATGTCAATCTTCTTTGAGACATTCGAGACGCTGAACTGCCCGTCGTAGGAAATCACCGGAGTCTCAGAGTTGGCTCCACGCTTGGTGGTGACAAGGATGACACCGCATGATCCTCGGGAACCGTAGATGGCGGCAGCCGACGCGTCCTTCAAAACCTCAAGGCTCTCGATGTCGTTGCCGTCAAGATTGGCGAAAGCTCTTGAGTCGCAAGGGATTCCGTCGATGACATAGAGAGGGTCGTTGCCAGAAGTGGCCGACTGGATACCACGGACCCTCACGGAGACGTTGCCGGAAGGCTGGCCTCCAAGGTTGATGACCTGCACACCAGGCATCTTGGCGGCCATTGATTCACGGAAGTCCGTGGTCGGAGTGTTGGCGAAGTCCTCGGCTTTGATGGAGGCGATGGATGTCGTGACATCCCTCTTGTTCTGCGCTCCGTAACCGATGACGACCACATCGTCCAGTTTGATGGCCTCTTCCTCAAGCACGAAATCGGCTTTGGACTGGCCTGCGGTCAGTGTCACGGAAGCGCCGTTGTAACCGATGATGGACACGTCAAGCGTCGCGTTCTCATCCTTGACCTTGAGCTCGTAATTTCCGTCAATGTCGGTTCCGGTTCCGTTGTTGGTGCCACGTTCGATGACCATGGCTCCAATCACCGGCTGGCCGGACTTGTCCACGACCTTTCCCGTGATGGCCTTCGGGCCTGTGACCCCCGAAACCTTAGGTTTGGCTTCCGGTGCCTTCTTGCTCAGAAGGATCTTCTGGTCCTTGAATTCGACCTTGACACCGGGAAGCACCTTCTTGATGATGGCTTCGATGTCCTCGTCCTTCGCGTTCACCGTGACCTTGCGGGCAAGATCAATGTCGGTGTCCACATAGGCGAAAGTGTAGGAACTTCCGGCCTCGATGGCCTTCAGGAGTTCCTTGACTGTCACATCCTTGACATTCACGTTCGCTGTCCTGCTCTGGGCATACGCACCGAGCGAGAGCCCGATGGCACACAGAAAGCAAAGAACAGTTTTGGCAAATGAAGGAAGAATGTTAGATGTTCCTTTCATTAATATTAGTGTTTTTGGTTTTTGTTATCAATTATGATTGTCATCCCATGACGTTCCCATCGGACAGGAAGCAGGGTTGAAACGACCTCCATGATGTCCTCGAGAGACTCATCCCTGACTGTGAGCGACATTCGCTTGTCTTTAAGGTCTGTGGCATTGCATGTTATCCTGGTCTGGTACTTGTGCGACAAACTTTCAAGGATATCACAAAGTCTGACGTTGTCGAAGGAAAGCCTGTGCTCGTACCACCGGCAGCAGTCGCCTGCGTTCACCGCCGTGACCTCTGTCCGACCCATGTCCCATGAAAATTTCTGGTCTGGTTTCAGAATCACAAGTTCCTTGCTTTCCGTGTCGGACACCTGCACCGAGCCGCTTCGGAGAATCACCTCGGCGGAATGGTCGGCAGGATTGCTGAGAACATTGAATTCAGTTCCGAGAACCTTGACCTGCAAGTTGTCGTGCATATTCACGATGAACGGGCAGTTTTCGTTCCGCGTGACTTCAAAATAACCTTCCCCGTCAATGGCGACAATTCTCTCCCGGCCACCGAAGTCCTGGTTGTAGGACAGCCGGCCGCCACGGTTGAGCCAGACACGGGTACCGTCAGGCAAGGTGTAGGAACCGGTGTTGTCAGAGGAGGCCATGAGCACGGTTTCCCTTTCAGGGGTCATTCCCAGTCTCGCCACAGCAATTCCACCCATGAATATAACTACGGACGCGGCGACAGCGGCACAGTACCTCAACGGTCTCGCGCCGAGAAGCCTGACCAGCCAGCCGGTTTTTCCGGTCCCTTTTCCGGTCGCTGAGCTTGTGGTTCGGCAAGGCTCACCAACCATCGAAGCGCCCGCTGCCACACAAGTCCCTTTTCCGGTCGCCGAGCCTGTGGTTCGGCAAGGCTCACCAACCACCGAAGCGCCGGCTTCTAAACCAGTCTCTCCCAGTGAAGTCATAAGTCTATCCAATCCGGCCGACAGGTCGAAATCCGGTGACTCGGAGGTGACAGAGTCCCAGTATTCCTCAAGCAAGGCCTTCACTTGAGGTTCGTCACCATGCACGGCAAGCCAACCAAGGTACCGTTGTCTCAGTTCCTCTGAGACCTCAACCCCACTGAAAAAGAAATCCAGAATACGTCTGTAGTCTTCGGATTTCATTATTTACCAGCCTGAGTGAACGTGTAAGTGCTTGTGTACGATCCGGCTTTCAGGCGGACGGTTCCGGTGCGGTCGGCTCCGGTAGTGTTAGGCTGAGTGGTGATGACGGACTCGCTGACACCCCTCGTGCCCTTCGCCGGTTCAATCGTGAACCAGTCCTCGCCTTCAAGTGACCAATCGCAGGTCGCGTAGATCGTGATCTGATCCGTTCCTCCCACCGTCAGCGTGGCCGGAGTCTTGGCGGTCAGCTTAGTCTGGATGACAACCGTGTCGCGCACCTCAGACTCACTCTGTTTCTGACAGGAGACTCCACCCAAAAGCAGCGGAGCGACCAGAAAAAGCGTTGTTATGAGTTTTAGTTTCATAGAGCATAAATATGTTTTACATAAAGTAAGACACCTTCGACGCCTTATATGCTAAAAACGATTAATATTTTTTTCTTGCCAACTGGTTTCACTCGTCTGTCTGGCGGAAGATAATGGAGAATATTCGTAAAAATATTATCTTTGCAGCAGCAGACCAAGCCTCATCAAAAGGTGACAGGAAATGATTCTGGACGAAACGATATTCGAAGGGTTATATTACAGGTACAGCGACAGGCTTTACAACTTCGCTTTCAGATTCGTGTCAGACGGACGCACGGCCGAGGACATCGTGCACGAAGCGTACGTGACCCTTTGGGAAAAGTTTGAGGGCAAGGACAGTGACACTTGGCAGGCCCTGTTGTTCAGGTTGGTACGCAACAGGTCGGTTGACACTTTGCGCCACCGGTCCACAGTGAAGGTCGTCTGCATAACCGAATCCTTCATGAACATCTGCGACGAGAAACTTTATAATCTGGATTTCTCTGTCAGCGACTCAGACAAAAAGACAATCTACGATGAACTCATGGCAGACATCCGGCGGATCATGGCAAAGCTTCCGTCCAGATGCCGCTATGTGTTCAACATGAGCAGGTTTCAAAACATGAAGAACAAGGAGATCGCCGCCGCGCTCGGCATTTCCGAAAAAGCCGTGGAGAAGCACATCCACAAAGCGCTTGCGGTGTTCAAAAAAGAACTGGATGATATTTCCACGGACGGCGGCACAAACCTCAATGGAGAAAACGACGCCTGCCATCTATTGCTGCTACTTTTTCTGACTGGCATTTCAAGTTAGATGCTGGACTGTGGAGATATTCAATAAAAAAACATAAGGGACGGCAAAGAAACCATTTGCCATCCCTTAAACACATCAGAAGAAACCTCGGTTACCTGTAGCAGATATTGAACTCAGCCAGATTGGAAAGAGGAGCCTTCATTCCGCCTCCCGTTCTGCCAGAAGCCGTCACCACGAATTTGACGTATTTCGCCTCGGGTTCTGATTCGGCGGAATGAATATTCCGGTAAGCGCTCACACCTGTATAATCGAAGGAGCAGACTGTCGTGTAGTTCTCTCCGTCAGAAGACACTTCCAGATGTCCACCCTTGAGATCCGAGGCGTATCTGTCCTGACGGCGGCACAAGTCGAAATCCGAGATGCGGACAGGAGTCGCAAGTTCATATTCAATGATATATGGGAGTTTGAACACTCCGATGTCGGAAGAGGAATATCCGGACTCCCAGCGTGTGTTGAGCTTTCCGTCAATGGTAAGTTCAGGGCCGCGGCCCGGTACATAGGAGTTGCAGCCGCGAACGGAGATGTCCGACTGGTTGTAGTAGTGTCTGTTGAACAAGTTTATCACAGACTCACTGTTGCCCTCCACTTTGAATCCGCCTTCTGACTCGACACTTGCGACAAGGGAATAATTCCTTTCAACAGCCTTGGACTTGTCGATAATGACAGTGTAAACAATTACAGACACGCCCGGCACGAAACCTTCCCCGGACGAAGATGTCACTGAATATGCCCCTTCAGGAAGAAGAGGATACTCAGCATTTTCGGACGCCACGTTGAAGGAAAACCTGACTCCATTGTTCCAATTGTTCTCTATCCCTGTCCTGACCTTGTATTCAAGAGTGATTGTACCCTCACTGTCACCCAGCTTGTCAAGGTTTGTCTCCGACACTCCGGAATTCTCCAGACTGAATGCCATCATGCTCATGTCAGGCACTATGACCACACTTGACAGTCCCTCTTGACTCGCTTCATTGACGCCATCTGTAAGGCTTTTCAGCCTCAACGGCACAGCATAGCCTTTAAGGTCGGAATAGTCGGCCTCAACCGAAAGGCTCTTCAAGGCCTCAATGTTGAAATTCACCTTGAATCTGGCTTTCTTGTCAACCATCTCAAGATCCGACGCTTCCAGCGACCAGCAGTCAGACGGAAGCACCTTGAGGGTGTCTGAGTTGTCTGTGTTATGTTTCTCCAGCACAGCGTCATCCTCCACGAGTCTCACTTCCGGGTTCTTGTCATAATAACTTCCGCAGTAGGCATCCACATCAGCCGAAAACGAAGATTGGACATCGTAGAACGTCTCTGTCTTCTGATAGCCATGGTTCAGGATGTACACCGCGGGATCGTAAAGGTTGTCCTCCAAATGGCTTGGCTCGCACGCCACAGCGGACAGAATCACGGCAGAAGCCGCAAAAATGTATTTTTGTTTCATAATGATTTCTTTATCGGTTTGGTTCAACTGTTACCATCCATAATTCTGTGTCAAATCCGGAACCCTGTCTAACTCAGCCTGATTCATCGGAAGAAGGTAATACTTCTTTGTGAACACTCTTTCAGATTTGGTTCCAGCCTCGCCGAACGTGTCGAAAATTGATGTACGTCTCCAATATTCACCAGAGGCCTTGTGATTTGTAGCGTTCAGGTTGCAGCCGACAACCTTGCCGTTGTCCTCCTTCTCGGCGATCATCCACCGGCGCGTGTCGAAGTAACGCTTGCCCTCGAAGCACAGTTCCACCATACGTTCCCGGCGGATGTACTTTCGCTGAAGATCCTTGTCTCCGATGATTTCCGGATACACCTCCCCTTCATCGGTTCCGATGGCAGGCACTCCCGCTCTGTGACGTATCTGATTCCAGAAAGTGAGTATGTCAGGATTTGAAGGGTCATATTCATTAAGAGCCTCGATGTACATCAGAAGCACATCGGCATACCTGATGACCGGCCACGAGAGGTTCCCCCACTTGCTCAGCTTCGTGTCAAGGTCGGGGTCAATGAACTTGAGGCACAGGTAACCTGTCGGTGTGTAGTTGTTGGACGTGATAGGGCCGGAGTTTCCATTCTTGTAGAACTGCACATCTGTCAGTTTGTTCGTACCCATCACCCATGTCTGGCCGCTCCAAAAGACGTTCGCGTAGAACCTTGGCTCACGGCCGATGAACATGTTCATGGTCTCTATCGCGTCATTGACCTTAGCGCTCTTAGGGATGGTGGCGAAGAACGGGTTGACGAACTTCTGTGAACCGGTCTCCACATAATCGGAGCGAGGATCCACGACGATGGTTCCGGCGCCATTGTCATAAGACTCCTCTTCCATGTTTGAGATCGGATAGTAGCCGTTGTCCATCGCGAAGGCATCCCCCATTTTCTGGGTCAGCCCGATTCCGCCGTAACCGCTTGCCTGGACAGGGGTCTCGCCGACTCTCCAGCCGCGGCCGCCACACTGGACAGTGAATATGTTTTCCGGCGAGTTGAGCGAAACGGAGGCGTTGTGGATATTCTCAAGCGGAGTCGCATCCGGGTCGTCGACAAGTTCATACAGATTCATATCTATGACAGCCTTCGCCGCGTCAGCTGCCTGTTTCCAGCGATCCTCGTCATATTCGGTGTTGAACAGTTTATCACCGTCCTTGTTCACGATGTCGTCGTAGATTCCTGTTCCGTTCTGCCCGTTGAAGAGAGGGCTTGCGTTGAACATCAGCAGCCTGGCTTTCATTGCCAATGCGGCCCCTTTGGTGGCACGGCCTACTTCGTAAGGGCTTCTGGTCGTGGGAAGTTCATCGGCGGATTTGTCATATTCATCGCACAGCCAATCCACTATCGTGTTCCACGGGGTCCTGTCAACCTTGGAGACATCAGGATCGGAATAATCAGACTGAGCGTCGCCGAGCCAGATGACAGGGCCGTTCCACTTGAGCAGTTCCGTGTAGTAGAATGCCCTGAGGAAACGGGCCTCGCCGTGCCACATCACTCTCTCCTCTTCTGCGATCTGAGGACACTCACTCACCTTCGACATGAAGTAGGTAGCCTCGCTTATACCCTGGTACAGAAGTTTGTAGACCGCATGGCGATAACCTCCGTGGGTGGACAAAGGGGAAAGCTGGTTGTGGTTAAGCAAGGCGAAGAAGCGGGAACCCGTGTAGGCGCACGACGCTTCGTCGCTGGCCGTGATGGCGATGCAGGAAGTCGAGCCGTAACCTTCCGGAGACCACTCGTTTGGCATGTAAGTATAGACATTGACAAGATACTGCATCGTTGTCGTTTTCTTGTCAAATATGTTCTTGGATGTCAGCTGGTCGTCAGGCTGCCTGTCCAGATAGCTGTCGCAGCCGCAGACGGCCAGAGCCATCATCAGGATTATAACAGATATATTCTTTTTCATATCTCTTCGCTGTTGTTTAGAAACCGATGTTTATGCCGATGTTTGCGATTCTGTTGTTAGGGTAATTTGACGCTCCGGTCTGGAGATCAGGATCCCAAAGCTTGAAAGGAGAGACCGTGAACAGATTTGTCCCTGACACGAAAATCCTCAGCTGGCTCAGATTCATCTTCTGGATCAACCGTTTAGGGAACGTGTAGCCGAACTCGGCGTTCTTCAGTCTGATGTAGCGTCCGTTGACAAGCCAGAAATCCGAAGGCTGGTTGTTGTTCGTCGCCTCAGTAGTGGTCAGGCGAGGGTACTTGGCGTCGGTGTTGTCCTCTGTCCAGTAATTGCCGTAGATGTCCGAGAACACATTGTTGGCAGCCATCTTAGGCTCCGTGAAGCCACGAACCATAGAGGAGTTGACCGAGAAGTTGACGTGAGCGTTACCCTGGAAGAAAACGGACACGTCAAAGCCTTTCCACTGCGCCGAGACACCGAAGCCATACACAATCTCAGGAACGCTGGTGTAGCCGATAGCCTTCACGTCCTTGCTGTCGATGACACCATCGTTGTTGAGATCCTTGTATTTGATGTCACCGGGAAAGACCTCGCCCAGAGCGCTCTGATCCGGAGATGTCGCTATGTCCTCCTCGTCTCTGAACAGGCCGTCGGAGACGTAGCCGAAAGTCTGCCATCTTGCCTGACCGGTACGGTTCATGTACTTCTCGATGTAATCAGGCTGATCCTGATCCTCAATGACGTTGCGGGCGAATGTGAAGTTTCCCATGGCAGAGAAATTCACCTGACCGATCTTATGGTCGTACTGGAGGGAACCGTCCCATCCGGAATTCCTCATCTTGCCCATGTTCACGTAAGGCTTGGTGGTTATTCCAACATATTCAGGAATGGAAGATCTCTGAAGGAATATGCCTGAACGTTTCTCGCGGAACCAGTCGACCTGGAGTTTAAGTTTGTCATAGAAGGTCATCTCCACTCCCACATCAAGCTTGCGGGACTTCTCCCAACCCACATTGTCGTTGGCCCATTCGCCTCGCCTGTAGGACGGATAGGAGGTCACGGTCTCGCCGAAATTCCAGTTTGATCCGGAATTGATGGTCTCCAGATAGATGAAACGACGGTTACCGCCGATCTGGTCGTTGCCGACAATTCCGTAGGATCCCTTGATCTTGAACAGACTGATGGCGTCAGCTATGCCACCGGTCCAGAATTTTTCATTGGAGACCAGCCATCCTCCGGCCACTGAAGGGAAGAATCCGAACCTGTGTCCCGGAGAGAAGTTCTCCGAACCGTTGTAGCCGGCATTGAACTCCGCAAAATACCGTGAGTCATAGTTGTAGGTAGCCCTGAACGCGACTCCCTGATGCCGGTACGGAAGGGCGGCGCTGCTGGATGTCGCGCTGGAGCCGATGTAGTTCTTCTGAGACTGCTGGTAAAGCAGGAGACCGGTGAGGCTGTGGTTTCCGAAAGACCTTGCGTAATTCAGGCTGGCCTCAAGGTACAAAGACCTCCACCCAGTGTTGGAGTGAGAAAACGACAATGTCTGCGATCCTTGTACAAGTTCCGTCAGATGAAGTTCACCGTTCTCGTCCCTATAAGCCTGCCCATATTGTTCAGGAGTCCTGGTTCGGTCCTGATAAGCGTTGTTCTTCGCGTCGAATGACCCCTTGACCGTAGCGGTAAGGCCATCGGTAAGCCAAGAGAAATCGTGCGTGAGAGCGACAAGCGACTGGGCGGTGTTGTAGAACGCCTGCTTGTAGCCGGTCTGAGTCAGAAGAGCGTAAGGGTTGTAGCCCATGTTTGTTCCCGGGCCTGGATAATGGCCGTCTGAATAGACCATCGGGAAAATCACCGAAGGGGTCTTCAGAGCCGCAGACCAGATGTCGCTGCTGCTCGTGCCGCTTTCATTCTTCTGCTCGAAAGTCGTTGCTAGGTTGACGTTCATCGATGTGTGCTTTGTGATCTTGACATCCACGTTAGCCCTGAAATTGAACCTGCGGTAATATATCCCAGTGTTGTAATCTGCTGTCGGATCGGTCTTGAACAGGCCATTCTCGTTATAGAAACCTCCTGAGATGTAATATTTTATGGAACTGGTCCCTCCAGAGACATTGACGTTGGCCCTGGTGTTGGTGCTGAGATCTTTGAATATGCCGTTCACCCAATCCACATTTGGGTAAAGGTCAGGATCCTCCCCGCTCAAAGTCTTGCTGAATCTGTCCGCGTCGAAATATTCAGTGCCGGAAGCCACGTTGTACATTTCCATATACTGGGTAGCGCTTGCCATCTGAGGGACTTTGACCGGACTTGTCACACCGCTTTCAAACTTGATGCTGACTTTCGGTTTTCCCTCGTCGCCGCCGCGGGTCGTGATAAGAACCACGCCGTTGGCGCCACGCACACCGTATACCGCAGTCGCGGCGGCATCCTTGAGCACGGAGAACTCTTTGATGTCCTCTACATCCACAAGATCAAGCTCACGTTCTACACCGTCGATAAGGACAAGAGGATTGGAGTTGGCGCCGAAAGTGCTGATGCCTCGGATCCAGAATGTGGAACCTGCGCCAGGCTCACCGCTTCTCTGTACGGACACCACACCGGAAAGCCTTCCCGCAAGAGCGTTGCTCAATTTGGAGACCGGGATCTTCATCTCGTCAGGAGCGATCGTGGCGATGGCTCCGACGATGCTGGCCTTCTTCTGATGGCCGTAACCTACGGCCACGGCTTCCTCCAAGGTGTTATTGTCCTGCTCAAGCGCCACATTGATTGTCTGAGAGCCTTTCTTCACCGCCACATCCTGTGCAATATAACCTATTGTGGAAACACTGATGTAGCCATAGTTGCCTGTGAACGAAATCTTGTAGCGGCCATCGAGGTCAGTGGAGACTCCGATCGGTGTGTCCTTCACCCAGACGGCGACCCCGACAAGCGGCTCACCTGTCTTGGCGTCCTTGACGGTGCCGCTGACCTCCGTGCCCTTGTCCTCCTTGCGGCCTGGCTGGCTCGTCCCGGCAGATTTTGTTTCAATCCTGGTGATCGTGACGATTTTCCCATTAAACTCGTACTTGAGGGGTGGCTTTACAATCTGCCCGAGAACGGCCTGCACTGACGCCGAGTTGAATTCGGCTGTGACAGCGGGAGCATCCCGCAGAATTCCCGACTCATAGATGAAAGAATAGCCGGTCTGGCGCTCAAGTTCTTTGATGACACCAGTCAGAGGCTCACTCTTGAACCGCTTCGTGAATGACTGGGCCGAGATGAACTGCCCCGTCATCACAAGAAGCAATGCAAGAAGCGCGCTCTTGATAACAAGTTGTTTCTTCATTTTTGTGATTTTTGTGAATATTTATTAGTTCTGATAGTTTTGTCATATCTCAGTGATCGTGATGCTGCCGTCATCCTGCCATGTCCACGAAATCGGAACAATGACCGACAAAGCACCCAGCACATCATCCATGGATTCGCGTGTGTCGAGCATGACACGGATCGCCTTGTCCTTGTACTTCACCGGAACGTAATTGATTTCAGTGCCATACATAGAAGTCAACCTTGAGAAAAGCATGTCAAGGGTGATGGACTCGCAGTCGAGTTTGCCTTCAAGCCATGAGCAATACTGGTTCACATCCTTCCTTGACTTGCTCATGGAGCGGTCGTCACGGTTGTAGGAAATCACCTCACCGGGACTCAAGTAGATGTAGTCCTTGCCGGTCCGGAACTGGATTTGGCCGGTCATCAAGGCTGCCTGGATTCCGTTCTCGCCATCATAGGCGGTGACATTGAACAAAGTGCCCTTAACCGTGATCTCAGCATCTTTCATTCTGACTATAAATGGCTTGGACGGATTTTTGGCAACATCGAAAAAAGCCTCTCCGGAAAGAGTCACTTCCCTGTCCCTTTTATTGAAATCAGAGCCGTAAGTCAATGTCGTGGCCGAGTTCAGCCATACCTTGGAAGAGTCCGGAAGCACAATGTATTCAGTCTCAAGATAAGCTGTCGAATATGTCGTGACTGCTTCCTCTCTTCCCATGAACAAGTGAATGGACAAAACAGCGATCAAAACCACTGCCGCGGCCGCCGGCACGGCCAATTTCAACATCAGGCGCTTCCAGCGGCGAGACTTGACCTTGCCGCTGATCTTCATGAACGCCATCCTCTGCTCATTGGTAGGAATCTCACTTTCGCTCCAGTCCTTTTCCATATTCCTGAATTCATCCATCGAAAGCCGTCCATCCGAAAGGCATTGGTTGATGAAAATCTCATCCTCGTAAGTGGATTTGCCTCGGAAATATCTGAGACACTTTTCCTTAAGTCCCGTGTTGGTGATTTCTATGTCTTTCTTTTTCATAAAACTTTATCTGCGCATATTATTAATAACGTTTCAACAGGAAAATCCCCTACCTTGGTTCCCCACTCTTTTTCAGAAAAGTTTGTCATCATCGTCCGTCCGAGGTAGGGTAAAACCCGGAGAATACGTTAATATTGCTGTAAAGATTGAACAACACTACAAAAAAAACAAAACAATTCATTATTATGAGAAAGATTTCCATTCTGATGTCCTGCGCGACTATCATACTCGCAACCACCTCAGCATCAGCGCAATCGGAGCCGACAGGCGAAGTGGCCGTACCGGACTGGTCGGAGTACATCCTAACCCCGGATGCCCCGCACACACCACGCATCAACGGAGCCAAAGTTTACGGCGCAAGACCCGGATCCGACTTTCTTTACAAAGTTGCAGCGACCGGCGACCGTCCGATGAAATTCTCGGCGGAGAACCTCCCAAAAGGTCTGAAAATCGATTCCGAGACAGGTATCATCACCGGGAAAGTGAAGAAGGCCGGAACCTATGTTGTCTCCGTCAAAGCCGTGAACAACCTCGGAGAGGCAAGCCGTGACCTCAGAATCATCATCGGCGACAAAATCGCTCTCACTCCGCCGATGGGCTGGAACAGTTGGAACTGTTGGGGCAACACGGTCAGCCACGAAAAAGTCATGGCTTCGGCCAAGGCCATCCTTGAAAGCGGCCTCGCTGACTACGGCTGGTCGTACATCAACATCGACGACGGCTGGCAGGGTCTCCGAGGAGGAAAGGAAAACGCCATCCAGCCGAACCGTAAATTCCCTGACATGAAGGGCCTTGTGGACACCTTGCACTCAATGGGATTCAAGGTAGGCATCTACTCCGGCCCTTGGGTGGCCACCTACGCGGCCCACATCGGAACACAGTGCGACAACGCCGACGGCACCTACGACTGGGTCAAGAAAGGTTTGGTCAACGAGAACTACAGAATGGTCGATCCGTCCGGAAAACTCACCCGCGAGCAACTTTGGTACAGCGGAAAATATTCATTCGCCAGACAGGACGCGCGCCAGTGGGCGGAATGGGGATTCGACTATCTTAAGTACGACTGGAACCCACACGACTGGTTCAGCATGAAGGAGATGCACGACGAGTTGCAAAAGTGCGGCAGGGACATCGTCTACAGTCTCTCCAACACCGCCCTCCTTCCTTTGGCCGAGGAATATGTCAAATACGCCAACTGCTGGAGAACCACCGGCGACATACGTGACAACTGGAGGAGCATTTCCGGAATCGGTTTCGGCAGGAACAGCAGCTGGGCGCCATATTCGGCTCCAGGTCACTGGCCTGACGGGGACATGCTCGTCATAGGAAACGTGGGATGGGGCAGAAAGTACCACTACACCAACCTCACTCCGGACGAGCAGTACACCCACATCACACTCTGGGCAATGCAGGCATCTCCACTTCTGATAGGCTGCGACATGGCTGTCGCCGACAAGTTCACGAAGAGCCTTCTATGCAACAGCGAGGTGATCGACATCAACCAGGATCCGCTTGGCTACGCCGCTACCAAGATCTACGGAGACAATTCTTACGCCACCTATTTCAAACCTCTTGAGGACGGTTCCATCGCCATAGCGATGTTCAACCTCAGCGAATCTTCCAAGAAGATCGGGTTCAAGCCAAGGGCCATCGGAGTGATCGGTGACAAGATCACCATCCGTGACGTTTGGAGACAGAAAGACATCACAGTGATGACAAATGACAGAGATCGTTTTGACACTGAAGTTCCTCCTCACGGAGTTGTGCTGGTCAAGGTTTCCCCTGGCTACACCAAAGAGAGACCTGCCGGCAGCAGACGTTAGTCTCCGGCATCCTTCACAACCATACCAAGAATGGCAGGCCCTTTCTACAACTTCAGACTCCACTTCATTGTTTAAATGGTTTCCGACTGATACGGACATCATCGGATCGGCCCAAGTATGGCTTTACGGTAACAGAATGTTTGGTAAAGGGAACGGTAGACGAGGTGGGCATAATAGGCGGCGAAGAAGAGATGGGCGGCTGCCGTTCCTTTGGGGCTTAGGAGGAACATTCCAAGGAGCCAGACGGCGAAGAAGGCTATTACGCATCCGATGTTGGAGTCACGCATCGTTTTGGTGGCGGTGGCTCCGGTGTAGATGCCGTCCCAGGTAAAAGCCGGGCAACTGATCAGAGGGAAGAATATCAGCCACGGCATGAACGCACGTGTGGTTTCGACCACGATGCCGTCTGATGTCAGGAGACGGACCATCGACATTCCGGAAACAGCATAGATGAACACAAAGATGACACCGATCCCCATGCTCCAGCCAAAGGTGTAATCCACTGTCTGCCGCACCATCTGAGGCCAACGGACACCGACAAACTTTCCGGTGAGAGCCTCGCCGGCGAAAGCGAATCCGTCTGTGAAATAGGAGAATACCAAAAGGAGTTTGAGCATTATCGAGCAAGAAGCCAACAACACGTCTCCAAAACGGGCGGAGATTGCAGTGAACGCAAGATAGACTATTATCAGGCAGACCGAGCGGACGAACAGGTCACGGTTGACCGAGAAGAACCTCTGGATCTTGTCGCCGTTGAAAGCTGACTTAAAGTCCTGAAATGACAAATTTCCGAATACATTTCCGAACTTCAAGGCGACACGGCATGACGCGAAAAGTAGACCTGAATATTGCGCCAAGACCGTCCCTAAAGCTATGCCCTTGAATCCCAGGCCATCGAAACCGGTTCCCGAAACGCCAAAAGTAAGAAGAATGCTGAACAGGACGTTGCCACCGTTCACTATCACGTCCGTCAGCATCGAGCTGAACGTGTCCTGCATCCCGATGAACCAGCCCCGGAACGCCATCAGGCTGAGGGTTGCGGGAGCCGCCCAGATGCGGATGTAGAAATATTCAAGGGCCAGGGAACGCACTTCATCAGAGCATCCGACAAAGAGAAAGATCAGTTTCTGGAACGGCCATTGGATCATGAGCAAGGCAAAGGCTATGATGAAAGCCAAGCCGACTCCCCTTGTAAGATTGCCGGCGCAATCATCCCAGTCTTCCCGTCCGAAAGCCTGGGCGGTCATTCCGCCTGTTCCGGCCCGCAGGAATCCGAAGTTCCAGTACAGCAGGTCAAACATCAGAGAGCCGACAGAGATGCCTCCGATCAACGCGGCCGCGGATGCATCCAAATGACCAGCCACGGCAATGTCAACCATTCCGACCAACGGTACGGTCAGGTTGGCGAGTATGCTCGGCAGAGCCAGGCGAAGCATTTCCTTATTCATCGCATCCATACGACAAAGGTAGTCATAAAGTGGAAATATTCGGGAACTGAGAATGTGAGTTCTGAATATCAAGAGTAATTCACTAACTTTGAGGCGTGATATTCATAAAGCACCATGATGTCGGAAAATACTTCGGTTGAGAGGATAAAGGAGATAAGGGAGCGGCAGGAACGCTTTTTCAGGAGAGGTGTGACCCTTGATGTGAAATGGCGGCTGGAGCGGCTCAAGGCGTTCGAGGCGGCTGTGCGCAAATGGGAAAAACCATTGTGCGAGGCGCTGTGGACAGATCTGCACAAATCTTACGAAGAGGCTTACCTGACTGAGGTCAGCATACTTCTCGGCGAGATACGCAGCCATATTCATAACATCCGGAAATGGAGCAGGCCGCAGAGGGTCCCGACTCCGCTGAAGATGTTCCCGTCCTCCAGCAGGATAATCAGCGAGCCGCTCGGCACCGCGCTGATTGTCTCACCGTGGAACTACCCGGTGCAACTGCTTCTCACTCCGCTCGTTGGGGCCATCTCTTCCGGTTGCACAGCGGTGCTAAAGCCATCGCCTTACGTCCCGAACGTCTCCAGAGTCACCCAACAGATGATCGAGGACACTTTCAGCGATGAATATGTCACCGTCGTCCAAGGAGACCGCAACGTCAATTCAGCTCTGCTGGAGGAACGTTGGGATCTGATCTTCTTCACAGGAAGTCCTGCGCTAGGCAGGATCGTGATGGGAGCCGCAGCGAAGAACCTCACGCCTGTAGTACTTGAACTCGGTGGAAAAAGTCCGTGCATCGTGGACAAGGACGCTGACATCAAGGTGGCAGCGAAACGCATTGCTTGGGGGAAGAGCCTCAACGCTGGGCAGACCTGTATAGCTCCGGACTATCTGATGCTTCACGAGGACATCAAGGACTCGTTTCTTAAAGAATTGGGAATCAATTTCAAGGCTCTCCTTGGAGAGAATCCTCAGGAGACAGAACACTTTGTCAGAATCGTCAACGACAGAGCGTTCGACAGGCTTGAGGGTTACCTTAAAGACGGACGGATCGCTTTCGGCGGGCACACGAACCGCGGTGACAGGTACTTCGAGCCGACAGTTCTGGATGGAGTCTCGCCGGACGCGCCGGTGATGCGGGAAGAGATTTTCGGGCCGATTTTCCCGGTGCAGACGTTCAAGGACATCGATGAGGTCATCTCATTCGTGACATCAAGGGAAAAGCCGCTGGCTCTGTACTATTTCGGAAGTCAAGGGGAGCACGTCCTTCGCCACACATCCTCCGGCGGAGCCTGCATCAACGACACGATAATGCACATAGCCAATGAGAACGTTCCGTTCGGCGGGGTCGGGAGCTCAGGGCTGGGCAGCTACCACCATAAGCGCAGTTTCGACGCGTTCACGCACTATCGGGCTGTCGTCACCACACCTACGTGGTTCGACCTTCCGTTCCGCTATATGCCGTACAAGTTTTTCAAGGTTGTGAAGCGGATTTTGTAGGGGGCATTGATTCCGCGCGGCGGAACGCGAGACTTTGACGCTGTGGACGGAAATGGAGAAAAGTTCCACGAAATGGTTGATGTTGTAGGATTTTAGTTGTATCTTCGCCGCGTGGGAGACTCTAACTCGTGTGACAATGGCAAAAACAGACAAACAATCCCGTTACCAATGGCTGTATGAGACTTACGAAAACGATTTGTTTTCGTACGGACAGGCCTTTGGCATCGAAAAAGAGGAGCTGGAAGATGCCATACACGATGTCTTTCTCCACCTCTACGAACACGACCACCGGTTGTGGGAGAGCAACAACATCAAAGCCTATCTGCTGAACTGCCTGAAAAACCAAATCCGCATGAAGAAACGGAAGCACAATGTTCTCAGTCTCTTCCCGGACAAGGACGAAGAAGCTTACGACTTTCTCATCGTTGTAAACGGCTTCGAACTTCTGGAGAACAGGCAGGAACGATCCGAACAAATCCGGATCCTGCAGGAGATGCTCGACAGCCTCACACCCCGCCAGCGCGAGGCCATCTACCTGCGCTACACACAAAGTCTGAGCTACAGAGAAATCGCGGAACTGATGCATATCCAGCCTACCGCCGCACAGAAATTGGTCTACCGCGCCATCAACGACATGCGCAGCCTGCAGCCGAAGATGATATTCGTGCTGCTCCTCGGACTCATGTCAACAGTCAGTCCCTCGACAACTCCGGAAGGAAACGATAGGCGTTCCATTGAAGAATGGTCTGGATGCATTGAAAAACATATCCACTGACGCATTCCGGATGTCACCTCCGCGAAAAGATAAAAAATATTAACTTTTCGTGGGGCTATTTCATAACTTGCCGCATTCTTAAGATGAAATTAAAAAAGAATGCACATGCAAACCTATCACCATATTCCGGCATCGGTCAAGAGATGGATTGAAGACAAAGACTTTATCCTCCACTGCCTGACACCCACGCCCGAATCGGAAGTCAAATGGAAGCATTACCTCCGGGAACATCCGGAATCGGAAGCTGACATGCGGGAAGCTCAACGCATCCTCCTCTCGACCCGTCTGAATCCCGCGCACCGCCCGGCCGAAGAATCAAACCGCCTGTGGGAACGCATTGCCGAAGACATGCGACGCAGCGACAGCAAACGCCGCCATCGCCGCGTCCTTACGACACGTTATGTCACAGCCGCCTGCATCACGACGATTGTCTTCATCGCCTCATGGCTGCTGTGGGCAACATTCTCACCTTCACCCGACAAAATGCCCCTGACAGCTGAACTTACCGCCATTGACACATTGCACCGGGAAGTCACCCTCATCAGTGACAATCATCAGCCTATCCAGATAGAAAACAACGCGCTAATCTCCTGCGACAGCCTTATCACCATCCACGCACGAGGAGAAAAGACACACGCGCTGCAGAATGAGGCCTCCACCCCGACAGGTGGTACAAACACACTGATTGTGCCCTACGGCAAGCGCTCCTCACTCATTCTGGCCGATGGTTCGAAAGTATGGATCAACTCGGGCAGCGTACTGCACTTTCCTTCCATCTTCAAGGGGAAGGAACGCCGCATTCAGGTAGAGGGGGAAATCTACATTGAAGTAGCCCATGATTCCACACGTCCTTTCTTCGTAGAGACATCACAGATGGCAATCAATGTATTGGGCACAAAATTCAACGTCTCTGCCTATCGGGACGATGACAGCCAGTCGGTGGTGCTCGTTGAAGGGAAAGTGAATGTCAGGACCGCCGGCGAAGGTGACTGCACGCTGGTTCCGGACCAACGCCTCTGCTTCGACACCACGGGCAGACTATTCCGGGTTGACCGCGTGGATGTGTCCTACTATACCTCCTGGAAAGAGGGCATCCTTCAGTTCCGGGGCGAAACGATGGAAGAGATCGCCCTCCGGCTGAGCCGATACTACAACGTGCATATTCATTGCTCATCTTCAGTGGCAGGCAAATGCACTATGGGCAAGCTGCTCCTTTTCGATGACATCCACCAGGTAATGAAAACGTTCTCGCTGCTCTACGACATACGCTACACGGTAGAGGACGGAGAAATCCGGATCCTATAAGGAATGATCTTATTAATAGCCACTTATTATCCTTATTAATAACCACTTATTATAATGTATGGAAAATACCAATCAAACAAATGAAAGAGGGATTCTTTCTCCGCGCAGATCCTTGCGTATGGTTTTCCTGCTGTTCTTTCTCTGCTGTTCCCTTGCGCAAGCAGGAGCGGGACAAGACCACAGGCATCGTTCGGACCAAGCGGAGAGAAGGACCCTGTCGGTCCATTTCAAAGCCATCGAAAAAGAGACAGGCTATGCCTTCATCTACTCGAAAGAGATTCTGCCCGCGCTGAGCCAGGAAGTGACTTTGGACGTGTCGGGCCAAGACATCCACAAAATCCTCCCCGCGCTGTTTGCAGGCACCCCGCTTACGTATGAGGTGAATGGGAAGCAAGTCGTGGTGGAGAAGAAAAAAGCGTTTTCTACCACCCCACAGAAAGAGAAAAAGGGCACGACGGTCAGCGGTGTCATTACCGACACGCAAGGGGTGCCTGTCATCGGCGCCGATGTCATTGAGAACGGAACCTCCAACGGAACAATCTCCGACATAGACGGCAGGTTCACCTTGGAGGTGAAGCCCGGCGCGACCTTGCGGATCAGTTTTATGGGATTCATCACACAGATGGTGTCCGTGGGCGACCACAACAGTCTTTCCGTTCGCTTGAAAGAAGACTCCAAAGGTCTGGAAGAGGCTGTGGTGGTAGGCTACGGCACACAAAAGAAAATAACCGTGACGGGTTCGATCGCCACCGTAAAGGGAAGCGAACTGGTCAAGTCGCCAGTGCCGAATCTGGCCGCCTCTCTTACCGGGCGTGTTTCAGGTGTGTCCACCATGCAGAACTCCGGCGAACCCGGCAAAGACGATGTCACCATCCGTGTACGCGGAATCGGCACGCTGACCGAAAATGCGGCTCAACCACTGGTGATAGTCGATGGCATTGAACGTTCGTTCGACCAAATCAACGCGGATGAGGTGGAATCCATCTCAGTCCTCAAAGATGCCTCCGCCACTGCCGTGTATGGTATCCGAGGAGCCAATGGCGTGATCATCGTCACCACGAAAAAAGGGGTGGACGGTCCGGCAAAAGTGAGCTATAACGGCAACTTTTCCGTACAAAGCCCCACCCGACTGCCCAAATTCCTGAAAGGATACGAATTTGCCAAACTCTACAACGAAGCGGCCGCCAATGACAACCCGAACTCCGAACCGGCTTTCTCGGACGAGGAGTTGCAGAAATTCAAAGATGGCAGCGATCCGCTGTTCTACCCAAGTACCGACTGGCTGGATCTGGCAATGAAAAAGCACGCGGCCCAAACCAGACACACGGTAAACATCAGCGGCAGCACAAAGCGCGTCAGTTACTTTGTTTCGTTGGGATACCTTTGGCAGGACGGCTTGTTCAAAGAGTTTCAAAAAGCAAGCAACATCAGCAACAACAACACCTACGGCCGCTTCAATTTCCGATCCAACATCTCAGTTGAAGTGACATCCACCACCAAAGTGAACTTCCAGTTGGGTGGCTATTCCGGCCAGCGCAATTCTTCTCGCGGCATGGCCGAAGGAAGCGACAACTCATTCTTCCGGCGGTTGTTGCAATCGCCTCCCAACGGCACAATCGGCTATTATGAAGGCAAAATCATAAAATTGGATCAAGCCGGTGGACGCTATTCGGGAGGACGCAACGCACTGGAGGCTCTCAACGACGGGTATGTAGACGTGCAATCAAACAGCCTGAGCATTAATCTCGGCCTCGAACAGAAACTGGACTTTCTGTTGAGAGGGCTTTCATTCAGGGCTCAATTGGCTTACGACAACAGTTATTGGAGGCAAAGGACTTTCCGCCGCAACGCTATCGCATACTCTCCGGTCAAGTCAGCGGATGGGGAAACAGTCTTCCGTCCGTTAGGAGACGAGACCGATGTCGTGGCCGACCCGGCAATGGCATACGGACGCGGGCGGCAATTCTACGTTGACTGGGGACTGAACTATAGCCGGAGTTTCGGAGACCACCATGTGGGAGCGTTGTTGTTGTACAATCAAAAGAAAAAATGGTATCACGGCCAAAGTTATCCTGGGGTACCTTTGGGATATCAGGACATGGTTGGCCGAGTGACATATAATTACGACTATCGCTATCTGTTGGAATTCAACATCGGCCGGAACGGCTCGGAAAATTTCCCGAAAAACCACCGTTTCGGATGGTTCCCCGCAGTTTCCATTGGCTGGATTCCTACAAATGAGTCCTTTGTAAAGAGAACTCTCGGAAGCGACATCCTGTCATACCTGAAAATCCGCGCTTCATACGGCGAGGTGGGCAACGACAAGTTCGGAAGCGCCCGCTTCATGTACTATCCTTCTGAATATTTAAATGGCTCCGGTCTGAGCGGATACGGAATTCTGGGAGAAGATCCCAAACTGTATTATGGCTTCTACGAAGGGAAAGCCGGTAATCCTAATGTGACATGGGAACGTTCGAAAAAGGCCGACATTGCCATAGAGTCACGTTTTCTGAAAGACCAGTTGAATTTAACATTCAATTACTTCCATGAAAAACGCAACAATATTCTGACCAAACGAAACACCATTCCAAGTTATATATCTGCCGTCATTCAAGATACCTATAACATAGGTCGGGTAAAAAACAGTGGATATGAAATCGAATGGGGATGGAAAAGCGAAATACGCGATTTCCATTACTGGATCAACGGAAATTATTCGTTCGCACGCAACGAGATTCTCTTCATGGATGAAATACTCAACGAGAAGTATCCGAACCTCAACCGTACCGGCCATCGCGTGGGCGAACAGTACGGGTACGTGTTTGACGGGTTCTTCAATACACAGGAAGAGATCGATGCCGCGCCACTGTATTTCGACAAGAAACCATCTTTGGGCGATACCAGGTACAAGGATATCACAGGTGACGGAGTCATCGACGTAAACGACCAGCAAGCTATCGGATACCCACGTTTTCCGGAGATTTTCTATGGCATTTCCGCTGGATTCTCCTTTCGAGGATTCGATTTCAGCGTGCTTTTCCAGGGATGCGCCAATGCCTCAATTTTCCTGAGCGATACGTTCTATAAGCCATTCAACTCATTCGGATCGGCTCTCGATATCGTGGAAGGACGCTGGCATGCCGACAGCCCGGACGGAAATGCCAACGCCACTTTCCCGAAACTGACGGTGGCTTACGGAACCCCACAAAACTATTACAACTCCACACTCAACCAGAAAGACGCTTCATACATCAGGTTGAAAAACGTAGAGATCGGATATTCCTTCACCAAAGCCCGTTTTAAAAGGCTTCCAATCGCTTCAGCCCGACTGTTCGTCAACGGACAGAATCTGATCACGTGGGACAAACTGAAAATCATCGATCCGGAAGGAGTGGCCGGACGGGATTTGAGATACCCACAGATGACAACGATGAACATCGGATGCCGAGTCGATTTTTAAGACTATGATTCAGCAATTAAACGCTTTGACAGAAATGATAAAAAATAAACTAACGAAACTGACCGCCGGCCTGCTGTTTATCACCTGCATGTGCTGTCCGTCATGCAACCATTTTCTTGAGATGCCCGAACAGGCGGGCATTAACATCGACTCCGTGTTCAGCAACTGGCGCAACACGGAACTGTATCTATATACACTCTACGAACATGCCCCTTTGATCCTCCTTACAAATGACAACAATTTTTTCAATATGGGCGGAGCCTCGCGCGTCTCTCTCACCGATGAATCCGGATCATATCCTGGGCAAAGTGCCTATACTACCCACAAGGTATACGCCGGCAACGTAGACGCGACTTGGTTTACCTCCGCCAAGAAGGGTGGAGAAGACGGCTACGATTTCCATTGGCAAACCATCCGACGCAACTGGGTAATGCTGGAAAACATAGATCGGGTATCCGATGCCACGCCACAGCAGAAAAACAGAATAAAGGGCGAATGCCGCACCCTGATAGCCTTGGAATATTTTGAAATGTGGAAACGCTACGGAGGCTTGCCGCTCATCAAAAAAGCGCTGGACGGGAATGATTTTGGTTCGGGGGAACGGAAATCAGTGGAGGAGACGTGCGATTATATTGTTCAACTGTGTGACGAAGCCATCAACAACCCGGATTTCCCGGCCCGGGTAGAAAGTTCCATAGAATTCGGACGTGCCACGAAAGCACTGGCCTATTGCCTGAAAGCCAGAACACTGCTCTATGCGGCCAGCGATCTGTTCAACACCGCCACCCCATATATGGACTTCGGCGAACACAACAATCTGATATGTTTCGGCAATCACGACCCAAACCGTTGGAAGGCTGCCCGCGACGCAGCCAAGGAGGCCATCGACTATTGCGAAAGCAACGGATATGCCATCGTGCATGACCAGGGCATCGACAAAAATTACTCTATAGCCGCCTGCGCTCCCCCGAAAGACGGGAATACGGAAATTGTGTTTGCCACCTACTTGCATCCGAAACGGATAGAGTGGTGCAGGCTGGCTTATCTTTTTCGCGGTAGAGCCAACGGATATGCAGCCAACGCTCCAACACAGAACGCAGTGGAGTTTTACAGCAATGTGGACGGGACAAAGGTGGACTGGAGCAAAAAGATCACGACACCTCCCAACGATCCGACGTATCCCTATAAAAATCTGGATCCCCGATTCCATCAGTCCATCGCCTACAACGGTTGTAAATGGTACACCAATCCTGACATGACATTGGAGTTTCACGACCATGCGCTAGGTTCCGCATGGGCCGGCCAGGAATCCCGGCAGAAAAGAGGCTCTATCCACCTGTACGGATTCCGCAAGTACTTCAACGGGTACGAAAAGACATACGGACAAAACCACGTCGTTATGCAACCCATCTTCCGGCTCGCCGAAATGTATCTGGCCTTCGCGGAAGCCAGCAATGAATTTGGAGGCGACCAGACACAGGCTTTCGACTACATTGACGTGATCCGCCAAAGGTCGGGGATGCCGAAAGCCGACCGCAGCATGGATCAGGAGGCTTTCCGTGACTTCATCCGCGATGAGCGGGCTGTGGAATTGTATGCCGAAGATCACCGCTATTTCGATCTGAAAAGGTGGAAGACACCTGAAAAGATGCTACAAATCAATCAAATCAACATAGTCCGTCAGGCCGATCGCACATTTACTTACGAACGTAAGCCGTATCAGACACGTGCCTGGCACGAATGGTGGTATCTCCATCCGTTCCCTTATGATGAAGTGAATAAGAATTACGGATTGGTTCAAAATCCAGGGTGGTAATTTACTTGAATGAAAAGAATGATGAAAATATTATATACCAATATTTACAGAAAGCCTGTCTGCTTTCTGCTGTTTCTGCTGATAGGAGGAATATCGGGCACAACGATGGCACAGCACGCGCGGTTGGACCGGAAGCAGGACGCCGCTAAAGATTCTTGCGAGAACAGGGTGAATTTCGGTCCGATAGAACGGAACAGCGCCGCGCTTGTAGACAAGGCCGACGGCAACCGGCTGCAACGGAACTCGGTTTACTCTGTAACCCAGTCACTCTACGGCATGATACCAGGTCTTGTCATGCGCCAAGGCCAAGGAGAACCTGGCAGCGATGACGCCTCCTTCCTGGTAAGGGGAGTGGGAACATTCGGCAACACTAACGGGCCGCTTATCCTCATCGATGGCTTCGAAAGGAGCATAGAGTCGGTCGCTTTGGAAGATATAGAATCGGTTTCGGTTTTGAAGGACGCCACGGCAGCCGTACTTTATGGGAACAAGGCCGCAAATGGAGTCATCCTGATCACCACCAAACGGGGCGATGTCGGGAAACCGCGCATTAAGGTTGATATGACCACCGGCTTGCAGCAACCTCTCCGGCTGCCTACGTTCGTGTCTTCCGCTGAGTATGCGGAGATGTACAACCAGGCCCTGTTGAACGATGGCTTGCCCACCCTCTACTCTCAAACAGACATTGACGCCTATCGGGCCGGGAACTCCAATCTCTACCCCAACGTGGATTGGATGGATGAAATGCTGCGCGGCAATGCCCCTCTGACGCGGGTCAACGCCACGGCCACAGGCGGCAATAAGGTCGTGAAATACTATGCCTCCATCGGCTACCTGCTTCAGGACGGTCTGTTCGACCATACCGACACACACGAAGGTTATGACACCAATATCCGGTTGAACCGCCTGAACTTCCGTTCCAATCTGGATATCCAGCTCATGAAAGAATGGAACATGAAGTTCGACATTTTCGGAGTGATAAACGGTAAAAACACTCCTTACCGCTACGATGTGGTGTGGACGGTACTGAACCGTTACCCTTCTACCATTCCAATGTATGTGGAACCCGGCAAACTGGGAGGTACACCCAACTATCCAAGCAACCCGATGTCTGTCATCAACGAGCAGGGTTACGCCAACTCACAGAACCGCTACATACAGAGCGCCCTCTCCACGGAATACGACTTCGTGCGGTGGGTCAAGGGGCTGAAGGCAGGAATCCGTTTTTCGTATGACAGCTACTACTCGGTGAAAGACGGCTGGCAACGCTCCGTCGAATCATTCAACCTGTTGCCGGATCATACTATTGGAGAAGCCATCGGAAAGAACAGCACATTGAGTTACATTTCCCCTGGAGGAAACGCTCAGAGTCTGGCATTCAACTTCGAAGGGTACATCGACTACCAAGTCGAATGGAACGACAAGCACCGGCTGTCCGTGTTGGGATTGTACCATCAAGACAAACAGACAACCAGCGCACAGACGCCTTATAAGAACCAATCGCTCAGCGGGCTGCTCAGCTACCAGTTGTCCGATCGCTATTTGGTGGATGTCGGACTGAACTATGCAGGTGTGGAGCGTTTCAGGAAAGGAGACCGATTCGGACTCTTTCCATCGGTGGCGGCGGCATGGGTCATCTCCGAAGAATCGTTCATGTCTGGATTACCTGCCATAGATCACCTGAAACTGCGTGCGTCTGTCGGCAAGACAGGAAGAAGCAGTTTCGACCTGAGGTATGCCTACCGTGACTACTACGCGTACAGCGGAGACTATTATTTCGGAAACGGCTCATCGCCTACACAGGCTATGGTGGAGACAGCTTTGTCGAATCCGGACCTGAGTTACGAAACTGCCCTGACGTATAACATAGGGGCCGACATACGCCTCTGGAAATGCTTGCATCTGCAGGCTACCTATTTTCACGAGAAACGAGAGAATATACTGGTTTCCCGTTCCAATGTTGTGCCTTCACTGATAGGAGCCTCTCTCCAACCGGTCAATATGGGAAAGGCCAGGAAAAGCGGTGTGGAGCTGTCGGCCCGTTACGAACAGAGCTACAGTGACGGTTCAATCGCCTTGCAGCTGAATGCCACACGGATGAGCAGCAAGATCCTGTACAACGCCGAACTTCCCGTACCTGAAGGAAGTGAATACAACTATCGGAGCGGCCATGCCATCTCGCAACCGTTCGGTCTCAAGTTCGCCGGTTTCTTCCAATCTGAGGAAGAAATAAACAACAGCCCCGTCCAGCAGTTCGGAGAAGTGAAACCCGGAGACATGAAGTACTACGACTTGAACAATGACGGGGTCATCAATTCGTATGACGAGACAGCCATCGGGAAGTCCGTCTACCCGGAATGGGAATTGGGCTTCCTTATCGATTTCACCTACAAAGGATTTGATTTGAGCGGGTTGTTCCAGGCACAATTGGGTCGCGACATTTATTTGGGAAACAATTCTCTGGTATATTGGCCTCTGGTCAACGATGCGAAAATCTCCACCTATGTGGACACGCCTTGGACGGAAGAAACGGCATCCATTGCCAAGTATCCGCGCCTCACCACCCAAGCAAATCCAAACAACTATCGAAGCAGTGATTTCTGGTACAAGAAAGCCGACTTTTTGCGGCTGCGTTCCTTGGAACTGGGGTACACCTTACCGTTGGCCAAGTCGCATGCGGACGCTCCTTCCGTCAGGATCTTCCTACAAGGAAGTAACCTGTTCACACTAAGCAATTTCTCCTTCAGTGACCCCGAAACCTACCAGGTGGGATATCCTGCCATGCGATCGTACAACATAGGACTCAATCTAAAATTCTGATATAATGAAAACAACCCTCTTTAAAAAGAGCCTGCTAATAATGATGTTGGCCGCCGGAACACAAGCGTGCCATTTTCTCGACCCTGAAGAATACACGATCCGCTCAGCCGACCAGATGCGCGAAGGTTTCTATTACTACCAGTCATTGAGAGCCGGAGCCTACACGAATCTGCCCACAGGATACAATTCTATCGGCAATTCCTGGCTGGCGGCAGCATGTGACGAGGCAGAGGATGTCAACCCAATGGAAACCATACAATCCTTCAATATTGGCAACTGGAATCAGTTTTCCAATCCCGATGACCGCTGGAGCGCACTCTACGCGGGGATTAGGAAGACATTCGATTTCACATTGCTGACCGATAACCAGGATTGGGAATCCTTCCGCCTGTCCGACCCTACAGAATACGAGAAAAGGATGTACATGACAGACATGTACCGGAATGAAATGCCTTTCCTGCGGGCCTTCTATTATTTCGAGCTTATCAAGCGGTACGGAGGAGTCCCATTGGTGACGAAGAAACTGGAGGTCAATACGGATCTGCCTGAAATTCTGCAGATGGAACGTGCCGGCTTTGCCCAGTGCGTTGACTACATTGTGAGCCAGTGCGACTTGGCGGCCGGGAAATTGCTGGAGGAGCACGACCTCTCCGAGGCGGGTTCGCCCACAAAAGGGGCAGCTTTGGCATTGAAGGCACGTACTCTGCTCTATGCTGCCAGCGACTTATTCAACCGGGCGGAAAACACCGATCCGGTGACCGGATATGTAGGAGGTGACCGCCAGGAACGGTGGAAAAAAGCCGCCAGGGCCGCTCTGGCAGTGTTGAATATGTCCGCTTACCGGCTTAACGACTCCTATTCGACACTCTTTCAGTTGGGTTCAGCACAAAACAAGGAGATCATTTTCGAGCGACGTAGGGGATTGCTAAACTCCTTCGAAACCATCAATTACCCAATCACATTCAATGGAGGCAAAACAGGCACGTGTCCATCGCAGAATCTCGTGGACGCCTACGAAATGCAAAAAGACGGGTCGGCATTCGACTGGAATGACCCCAACCAGCAAACCCATCCTTACGATGGAAGGGATCCCCGGCTGAAGATGACAGTAGTGGTCAACAACAGCCAATGGAACGGACGCGCCATCGAAATTTGGGAAGGAGGAAAAGATGGAAATCCGATAGACAAGACCACCAAAACCGGTTATTATCTCAAGAAATACGTAGCGGAGAATTTGGACTTGACCAAAAACAACACTTCATATCATCAATGGATTTATTTCAGGTTGGCCGAAATGTACCTTGACTATGCGGAAGCAATGAACGAAGCTTTCGGTCCCGACTACACAGACTCCGAGTTCACGCTGTCCGCCCGTGATGCAGTCAACCGGGTGCGCGGCAGGGCCGATGTGAAGATGCCGCCGTTCCCGACAGGCATGACCAAAGAATCGTTCCGCACTCGTCTGCGCAACGAGCGCCGGGTGGAATTGGCCTTCGAAGACCACCGCTTCTGGGATCTGCGCCGATGGGACCAGGCCGCCCAGGGCATCGGGGGAGAGCTGCGAGGCGTTAAAATAACCAAAGGAAGCGGCGATGGGTTCATCTACCGACCTTTTGTGGTGGAAAAACGGAGCTATGCCCCCCGGATGGCGCTCTACCCTATTCCGGCCTCGGAAATTTCGAAGTCAAAGGGAATGTTGAAACAAAACCCGAACTGGTAAAAAATCAAATCAACATGTTTAACAATAAAAATATCACTTTATTATTCATTCTCATGGCTGGCATCATGGCCTGTTCCAGTTCCAATCCGGACGGGCCATTGAAGCCGGACGGCAACAATAACGGTGGAAATTCCGGAGTAAGCGGCGCCAAGGAGTGGAAATTGGTGTGGGAAGATGATTTCAATTATGAAAACTCCCGATTGGACGCTTCCTGGAATGCCGAAAACGGATCTGCCAGCCACATCGACTGCAGCAGGTGGAGAAGCAATGTCACCACCGCCGACGGGAAACTGTATCTGAATAACAGGAAGGAACAGAAAGGAGGAAAGCAATGGACCAGCGGCAGCATCTGGACCAAGAAGACATTCAAATATGGCAAATTTGAATGTCGCTACAAGTACGCCGAAGCGACGGGGGTGAACAATTCCTTCTGGATATTCCTCCCCTCCGTCTTCGAATTGGATATCAATGAAGGGAAATATCCCAATGTCATTGACATGACCGTACATGATTGGTCCACTAATATTCCCTATCCGGACGGGACGAGCGGCCACCCTACTTTTTCGTCCAAATACATAGCAGGGTCCACCCAAGTTTCCAAACCCGGGTACAGTTTTGAACTCCCTGCCAGCATAAAAACCCAACAGATACGGCTCACCATCCAAGACGCCGGCAATTTCCAGATAAAAGAGTTGCGCGTATTTCCACCGTCATCCACTCATTATCCAGATCCGATGACGGACGTCGATAAGCAGGCCTCATCCCTGCCCAACTACGCCTTACAGGCAAATGTGAAAGCCAGTGGATACCTTCAGGCAGGCGGCGACCAGACACGTCCCTACGATGCAGTAAAACCTGAAAATGCAATCGATGGAGATCTTGGGACCGCATGGTATACCGAGAAGAACGCTGACGAAAAACACATCGAACTGACCTGGGATGAAAAAGTCTCCATAGGGTGCATCCAACTGGTCAACGGCTGGCAAGACGGATCAGGCACATGGCAATCGCTTCCTGTCTCATTCAAAATAGAGTATCTGGACGGCAACGGATGGAAAACAGCCATAGACCACAACTACACACCGACGGTAGATTTAAGCAAAGACTTCCATACCTACGCCGTAGAGTGGAACAAAGAAGAAATCATATGGCTGTTCGACGGGAAAGAACTCTGGCGGAAGCCCAACCAATATTTCCACAAAGAAGCATCCATTTATTTGAGTGCGGCCATCGCCGACTGGGTAGGTCCGGTGACTGACAAGATAGACGGCACAAGCATGGTGGTGGATTGGGTAAAAGTTTATCAAAAAGAAGAACAAAAATGAGCAGACAAATCTTCTTATATGGAATATCTGCCGCATCGATATTGCTGTTCACCTCTCTGCCGGCTTTCTCCCAATTGTACAAAAATCCGGACGCGCCCATAGAAGCGCGCGTCACGGACCTTCTGGGGCGTATGACACTGGAAGAGAAGGTTCTTCAACTGACCCAGTACACCTTGGGACGCAACAACAACGCGAACAATCTCGGCGAAAAAATACAAAAGATGCCGGCCGAAACCGGGTCGCTCATTTATTACGAAGAATCGCCCTCGCTGCGCAACCGTCTTCAACGGAAAGCCGTTGAAGAGTCCCGATTGGGCATTCCGATCCTTTTCGGATTCGACGCCATCCACGGATTCCGCACCGTATATCCCATTCCTTTGGCACAAGCCTGCGCTTGGAATCCGTCATTGGTGAAAGAGGCCTGCGCGGTCAGCGCGCGGGAAGCACGCATGTCAGGAGTGGACTGGACATTCTCGCCCATGATCGACGTGGCACGTGATCCACGTTGGGGACGCGTGGCTGAAGGATACGGCGAGGATCCTTACGTCAACGGAGTGTTTGCCGCGGCCTCTGTCAGCGGATATCAAGGAGAAGACCTGCGCGATGGACGGAGCGTGGCGTCCTGCCTGAAACACTATGTCGGTTACGGAGCCTCCGAAGCGGGACGCGACTATGTGTACACTGAAATCTCCCGCCAAACTCTGTGGGACACCTACCTTCCTCCATATGAACGGGGCATAAAGGCGGGCGCCGCCACCGTTATGAGCGCGTTCAACGACATCAGCGGAACACCGGCCACAGCCAATGCCTACACTTTGAGCGAGGTGCTGAAGAACCGCTGGAAATTTGACGGGTTGGTGGTTTCCGACTGGGACGCAGTGAAGCAGCTGATCCCTCAAGGCTTTGCCTCGTCCCCTGAAGACGCCGCGATGAAAGCCATTCATGCCGGACTCGACATCGACATGATTTCAGGTTGTTACCACGAGCACCTGGCCGGACTGGTGCAAGAAGGGAAGGTGACAATGGAAGAAGTGGATGAGGCAGTGCGCCGCGTTCTTCGGCTGAAATTCAGACTCGGACTCTTCGAGCATCCATATACTCCGGAAAGTGCCGAGACAGAACGTTTTCTTCTGCCTGCAAGCAAAGCTGCAGCCCGGCAGTTGGCCGAGGAGTCGATGGTTCTGCTCAAAAATGAACGGAACACTCTGCCGCTGTCCTCCGCGCCCGCCACCATAGCCGTTGTCGGGCCGCTGGCGAAAGAACAGCGAAGTCTGTTGGGTTCCTGGGCAGGACATGGACGCGCGGAAGATGTGACGAGCCTTTGGGATGGTTTCAAGAAAGGATTTCCCAAAGACCATCGCCTGCTCTATGCCAAAGGTTGCGATTTCGACGGAGATGACTCAGGCGGCTTTGCCGAAGCCCTTTCCATCGCCGGCCAGTCCGACATTATATTGCTCTGTCTGGGAGAGAAACATTCGTGGAGCGGCGAGAATGCTTCCCGTTCCACCATTGCCCTTCCCGCAATCCAGGAACGTCTGGCCGAGGCATTGAAAAAAACAGGAAAGCCTATCGTGCTGATTCTGTCCAACGGCCGTCCGCTGGAACTGTGCCGGCTGGAACCGCTTTGCGACGCCATTCTCGAAATATGGCAACCTGGCATAGCGGGCGGAGAGCCTGTAGCCGACATCCTTACCGGGGGCGCAAATCCATCGGGCAAGCTGGCCATGACATTTCCATATTCAACAGGGCAGATTCCGATATATTACAACCGCCGGCAGAGCGCACGCCCACAACAAGGTCTCTACCAAGACGAGACGAGCAACCCGCTCTATCCTTTTGGCCACGGGCTAAGTTACACGTCTTTCCGATACGGCGCACCCACATCTTCCGCCTCTGTGATCGGCCGTTCCGACACGCTGCAGGTCAGGATCGAAGTAACCAACACTGGCCAACGAGATGGCTTGGAAACGGTTCACTGGTACGTGTCTGCCCCCTGCGGCACTGTCACTCGTCCCGCCAGAGAACTGAAATATTTTGAAAAGAAGCTTGTCAAGGCCGGGGAAACGAAGACGTTCAGCTTTGCCGTCTGCCCGGAACGTGATTTCAGCTACACGGACAGCGACGGACAGCGCTTCGTTGAAAACGGTGAATACACCATCACCGTAGGAGACAAGCAAACAAAAATAACCGTCACGCAACACGTCGCCGGCCACACGCATACGGCATTGCAAGCCAACCAGATATTTTTAGAGGCAGAAAGTTTTGCCGAAAAGGGAGGTTGGAAGACAGACCAGCAGTTTATGGACCAAATGGGATCGCCTTATCTTCTGGCGCACGGCATGGGCATCCCTGTGGCCGATGCCAAGACTCACGTCCGTTTTCCCGCCCCAGGCATCTATTATGCCTATGTGCGCACTTACAATTGGACCTCCCCTTGGAGCGCGGCGAAAGGTCCTGGACAATTCCGCCTTTCAGTGAACGGAAAGCAGCTGGACGCGACCTTGGGGGACACCGGCGACCGCTGGATGTGGCAGGAAGCAGGCAAGGTGCATGTGAAGAGTGTCGACGCCACCGTTACCTTGCACGACCTGACCGGATTCGATGGACGCTGCGACGCGCTCTATTTCACAACACGACGTGGAGCGCTACCGCCATCTGATTCAGTCGGATTGGCAGAATTCCGCCGCCAAGCCTTGCGACTCCCCGACACTCCTCCCACTGCCGGAAAATACGATCTGGTCGTGGTGGGTGGCGGAATAGCCGGCATAAGCGCCGCCGTCGCCGCAGCCCGTCTGGGATGCAAAGTGGCCTTGCTTAACGACCGCCCCGTGTTGGGCGGAAACAACAGTTCTGAGATACGGGTACATTTGGGAGGGCGCATCGAGGTAGCCCCCTATCCTGCCTTGGGGGGATTGCAAAAGGAATTCGGACCTTCCAAGGTTGGCAACGCTCAGCCGGCCGAAAACTACGAAGACAGGAAAAAACTGGATGTAGTCCTCAAAGAGAAGAACATCGACCTGTTTCTCAACTACCGGGGCGTGGCTGCAGGCATGGATGGAAAACGGATAGCCAACATCACCGCCAAGCATATCGAAACAGGGAAAGAACTGCTGTTCGAAGCGCCGCTTTTTGCCGATTGCACAGGTGATGGCACAATAGGTTATCTGGCCGGAGCCGACTGGAGGATGGGACGCGAGGCACGAAGCGAATTCGGCGAAGATCTTGCGCCCGGGCAGGCAGACAATAAGACCTTGGGAAGTTCCGTCCAATGGTACTCGGTGGAGACACAAAAGAACAGCCGGTTTCCTCTGTTCGAATACGGCATAAAATTCAACGAGACAAATGCCGAACAAACGACCAAGGGGGAATGGACCTGGGAAACAGGTATGAACCAAAACCAGATAGATGACTTCGAGCGCATCCGCGACTATGGTCTTCTGGTGATCTATTCCAACTGGAGCTTTCTGAAAAACAGGCTGAAAGGGAATGAAGCCTACCGCAACCGTCGTCTCGGGTGGGTGGCCTATATCGCGGGAAAGCGTGAATCACGCCGTCTGCTAGGCGACTATATTCTCAAAGAAGACGACATCCGCAAGAACGTCTTCCACGAAGACGCATCCTTCACCACCACTTGGAGCATCGACCTACATTGGGAAGATCCCGACAACAGCCGGAAATTTCCTGGACGGGAGTTCAAGTCCGTCACCGAGCACATCCTAATCTACCCCTACGCCGTGCCATACCGCTGCCTCTACTCGCGCAACATAGAGAATCTCTTCATGGCCGGACGGGACATCAGCGCCACTCATGTGGCACTCGGAACCATCCGTGTCATGCGCACCACAGGCATGATGGGTGAGGTAGTAGGAATGGCCGCCTCGCTTTGCAAACGTTTCGAACAGACACCGCGCGGCATCTATCAACATCATCTTGCCGACCTGAAAACCCTCATGACCCGGGGAGTGGGCGGAGACGGTTTCCCTAACAACCAGCGCTACAATGAAGGCGGCCGGCTGAAGGATAAACCGCGAGTGTTACAAGGAGAAAAAGATCCGGACGCCATCATATTATAATCCAACATCCATTTACCATCCACATGAACCCATCTCACAAAAAAACGTTCCTCTTTGGACTGCTTGCCTGCACGGCGACGGCATTCGCTCAAACCACTCCTCAGCCGGCGGGCGGGGCAGACGAGAAGACACCCTCGAAATCGGAGTATTTCTCGTGGATCAACAACACCAACGAAGGGGCCACAGCGCGGCAGACTGCCATCAACCTTGACTTCTTCCGCTGGCTGAAGGAGACCTACGGCATGACGCTTGACATCTATGCTTTCGATGCCGGTGCCATCGATGGCGCCAAGATGTATGGCAGCACAGCCTCGGACCGCTTCCGCCGTCAGTTTCCGCAAGGATTCGGACCGTTGAGCCGCGAAGCATCCGCATTGGGCATCCACTTCGGACTCTGGGGTGGTCCAGACGGATTCGGGCATACTCCCGAAGAGTCCCGGCAGAGGGAAGAAATGATGGTAAGCCTGGTGCGCGACTACGGCTTCCGCCTCTTCAAGATGGATGCCGTCTGCGGGCAGTTGCGTCCGGAAAAATATTCCGACTTCGACCGCATGATGACCCGAGTGCGGCAGATCGCCCCCGACTTCATATTCCTCAACCACCGTCTGCAGTTGGGCGAAGCCACCCGCCACTCCACAACTTATCTTTTGGGAGGTGCCGAGACCTACATCGACGTGTTCATGACCAATGACATGACTGCCACCCATCACCGCGCCAAAGCCCTGGCACGCAAAGCGCCGGAAGGGTTGACCCGCCTGACGGAGGACCACGGCGTATGCCTCTCCTCCTGCCTTGACGGATGGGAAGACGACCTCATCCTGCAGGCATTCAACCGCAATCTCATCCTCTCCCCGCAGATCTATGCCAACCCATGGTTGCTGCGCGATGACGAGTTTCCCCGTCTGGCGTACATCTACAACCTGCACCGCAAGTACCGCGACATTCTGGTCGACGGCATGCGCCTGCCCGAAACGGTGTATGGGCCAGAAGCCGTGAGCCGCGGCAACGGGCAGACACGCTTCGTCACACTGCGCAATCTGACATGGACTCCTGTGAAGTACCGGATCCGGCTGGACAAGGAAATCGGGCTGGCCGCCAATGGCCGCCGTGTGAAAGCACAACTATACCACCCCTTCGCCGCCGATCTTGGCAAACATCCGTATGGTTCCGTCATCGAAGTGGAAGTGCTGCCGTTCCGCGCGGCGCTCGTCCGCCTGACCAACGACGCGAAAGCCGACGACGATTCCGCGCTGACCAGCCTCATCCCTTCAGCCGCAAAGAGAAAGGAGTTCATACACTACAAAGTGGCCGGCATGAAGGCGTGTCCCGTTCCCGATGACATCAGTTCCTACTATTACGCCACTTGCTTCGCTGCCGACAACAATGCGCTCGAAGCACGCTCGCTCCTCCGGTCGGGAGCCACAAAGGTGCCACAAGTGCGGGCGGCCCGCGACGCCTTCTTCCAACAGCCCCTCTTCAAAGCCCGCGAGATATGGGACCGCTACCTTTTCGACGGCGACACCCTCTCAGCCTTCTCAATCGCGATGAGATGGGGCGATCCTCGCCCGCAAGGGGAATCTGGCTTCCACCTCGATTTGGGACAGCCAACCGAGCTCGACAGTCTGATTGTCCGCACGTTCGATGAATATTCACTCAGCCCGCTCAAATCTGAAGAAGGCGTACAAGCCTATGTCTCCGCTGACCTGAAGCAATGGAAAGAGATCACCTTCCTGGCCGGACGGAACATGAACATCGATCTGAGCCGGTCAGGCCTCGTTCGCTACATCCGCTTCGCACCCTGCCCCCTCAGGCTCACAGAAGTGGAAGGTTACAAGGACGGAAAGCCTGTCGACCGCACCCGTTGGCGCGCCTCCAATCTGTTCCGCCCCTATGGAGGCCGCACCTGTCAGGCTTGCCATACATGGCGAAGCGAATTCACGGTTCCTGCCGACAGCCTGACGGGCCACCGTTCCTACCTCTGCGTGGCAATCAACGGCATACACGGCACGGAAGGTGCCTGGGTCGGATTCAAGATAGACGGAGAATATGTAGGGGCTCCCGACCGCGCTCCCTCATTCACATCCAACACATGGGAGTACAGAAGCGCCAACTCCGACCGCAACTACACTTACTATCTCCCGCTCACCCCGGACATGGCCGGCAAGAAGATAGAGACCGTTGTCATGTCGCTCGGCCAAAACGCCGGCTATGTGAATACCGACCGTCCCGGCCAAGACAAGCGGAAGGATGGCAAACACCCGGTTACGTTGCAGCCTGAAGTGTGGCTGACAACGAATCTGTAAATCGATTTTATAGTAAAATAATTGGGAAGAAAAAAATAATATACTTACCTTGTTAGTTGAATATAAATGTTCTTAACAAATTTTATGACCAACAACAAGAAAAGCCTGCTCGCGGCATGGCTGTGTGCGGCAAGCGTTGCCTTTACGGGATGCGATAAGGACAACGGACCTGAGAAAACAATCTATGTTCCTGAAGAAACCTCCACGGCAGCGGTGAACCTCTCCGAGAACGGAACCGCCAACTGCTACATCGTAAAGCCTGGCAGTGTGGTGTCATTTGAGACCTCCTACAAAGGAAATTCAAAGACAGAACCAACCGGAGAAGGATCTGTGGCAAAACTCATCTGGCAAGACACGAAAGGACTGGTAAAGACAATTTATTTCGATCCGGAACTTCAGACAGCCTATGCGGAGATCGCGAACTCTAAAGGTAACGCCCTTGTCGCCGTGTGCGACGCCGCCGGAACGATACTGTGGAGCTGGCATCTTTGGATCTGCGACTATGATCCTGAGAAGACACTCTTCACTACCGAAGCCAACGCAGCCGGAACACAGTGGACATTCATGGACCGGAACATCGGAGCCACCGACATGAACAGAGGATCGTTCGACAACTTCGGGATGCTTTACCAGTGGGGCCGCAAGGATCCGTTCCCTGGAGCCTGCGCGTTCACTATCCAGAATGAAGACTACAGCTATGTGGAAGACGGCGAGAGGACACTTTACGACATCCAAGGCAAGGCCATTCCCAAGATAAAGGATCTCGCCAAGTACCACGGAACAATCGAAAAATCAATCCGGCAGCCGGCCACATTCTTCGCCATGACCTACAAAGACACCGGAGAAGTCGATGAGAGCGGCAATCCTGAATATGAATGCGACTACATCACCAAAGACTGGGTGGATGTCTCAGACGACGATTATTGGGGAGGCGTCTCCGGCAAGAAGACAATCTACGACCCATGCCCAGTCGGCTACAAGGTTCCTGTCAGCGATGCTGAAGGCAACACCCCGTACGCTTGGATGAAATTCACGGATATGACCTGGGATCCAACGAACCACGGAGCGATTGACAAAGACCAGTGGTTTCCTTGCACAGGCACCAGGGTATATGCCTCGGGAGGTCTAGATAACCCTGAGGCCAACCCTTACGCTGGAGTTTGGTTCGGAACCGCTTCCGTCAAGTCGGCGACTTCCACAAGCCAGGTAGTTTACGGTCAATATATGTCTATCATGAATAACAAGAGAACCTTCAAAGTAATAAAGGACACCCGCTCACAAGGCATGAGCGTGCGTTGCGTGAAGGAGTAATATTCATAACAATCAAACTGATCATGCTACTATATACAAAGTGGCCAAGGCAATTATTTATCAAACTATGAGAAAGATAATATTTTCCGCACTGTTGGCGGCAGGTCTGCTGGCAGTCGCATGTTCAAAAAGTGACGACAGGTCTGTCACTGAAGTCTCGCTTGACAAGACAGAAGTTTCTGTGGTCAGAGGCAGCGAAATCCAACTGACAGCCAAAGTCCTTCCTGAGAACGCATTGGAGAAGACCATTACATGGTCAAGCGACAAGAAGTCCGTGGCTGTAGTCGATCAGACGGGTCTGGTCAAGGCCTTGGCCGTGGGTTCAGCCAACATCACCGCCGAAGCCGGCGGCAAGAAAGCCGTATGCAGCCTCACCGTCACTGCCGTCCCTGTCGAATCGATTGTCATCTCATTCTCAGATGACGAGACCGGCGAGGCCGTGAAAGCCTTTGAACTGATCCGCACTAAAGAAGCCAAGCTCAAGGCGACTGTGACTCCGGAAGAGGCTTTGGAGGAATATTCATTGGTCTGGAGCAGCAGCGATGACAAGATCGCCACAGTCAGTCAAGAAGGTGTGGTGACGGCTGTCGCCAAAGAAGGTGTCGCCGATATTATGGTGACCGTCGGTGAAAAGACTGAGAAATGTCCTGTCACCGTGAAGCCGAGACCTGTGGATTTCATACTTTGCGAGGAGACTTCCAAGTCATTGAAAGTCGGCGAGACATGGCAGGTTCCTGCCGCCGTCAGTCCGGCGGACAATGACGACACAATCATCTGGGCGAGCAGCGATGAGTCTGTCGCCGTGGTCGGAGAGACAGGTCTGGTCGAGGCCAAGGCGAATGGTAATGCGAAGATCACCGCGAAATCCACATTATGGCCTCAGGCTCACTACGGCGAGTGTGACATTTTGGTGTACGAGGATGAAAAGAATGTGGAAATGAAGTTTGTCACGATTCAGGCCGGATCATTCTGGATGGGAAGCCCGGACGGCAAGACCGAGGGACTTCCAAAGGAGCCTCGCAGACTTAATAACGAGACCCGTCACAAGGTGACAATCACAAAGCCTTTCCAGATTGGAGTGTACGAGGTTACAAACGCTCAATATGCCAAGTTCCTCAACGACACAGGAGTGAAAGAAGACGGCAGGTCAACCACGACACAGGTCGAACTCCTCTATGCAAGTTCCGGCTCATGCGACTGGGGGCTTCACTACGATGCTGAAGCGAAGAAATGGATTCCTGTTTCCGGCTATGAGAACTTTCCTGTGATTTTTGTCAATTGGTACGGAGCGTCCGAGTTCGCCCAATGGGCAGGAGGTTCTCTGCCAACTGAGGCTCAATGGGAATATGCCTGCCGCGGAGGGAAAGATGATCTTCCGTTCGGAATCGGCAACGGAAAACGCCTTGACGGCAGCATGGCAAACTACAGGTGCAACCAAGCCTATGATTATGACAAGGGAGGGACAAGCCCCACCGGTGACAAGCCTCTTGGAAAAACAGCCGAGGTTGGATCATACCAGCCTAACGCATACGGGCTGTACGACATGCATGGAAATGTCTCGGAATGGTGTTCGGACTACTTCGTGTACGACCTTGGCAAAACCGAGGCAACAGACCCTGCAGGTCCGAAATCATCAAGCGATGACAAGAGGGTCGCAAAGGGCGGAAACTTCGACATTTCACCTGTACAATGCCGATCGGCAGCCAGAGAAGGGTATTCCCCGGTAGCGACGGAAGGCCAGAAATTCGGCTTCAGGATCGTCAAGCCTGTCGAATAGGCAAAGCGCAATAGATCTAAAGAGACCTGACGGCAAATCTCAAACCGCCAGGTCTTATTTCTTTACCGGCCTCAATCGGCTGCTACATAGAATAACATTCAAAATAATGTTCAGCACATTGAATTAAATCGATTTTACAATAAAATAATGCTGGAAGAAGGAAATAATATCTTATCTTAAGTGTTAAGAATTTCAAAACAAAACTGGATTAAGAACAGAAGAGAGGACGTGGTGGACAATGACCTTAGTCCGCCATCGCAAAAACTGGTTGACAAAATCGGAGACCCAGCGTATTCTACATCTCTGGTGCTTCGGACTCCCACCCAGACGCATTACGCAAGGCGGACTCTTTCAGACGCAACACCTTTAAGATCAAACCAAATATAGTTTATTTATAAAATAAATACAATTTCACTTGTATTTTACAGGAATTATTTATACCTTTGCAGCATGATTAACAAGAACAACATAACTTTCGCATCTTTGGATAAGTTGTTCGCCAGCATATATCCCAAGATTGAAGCTGAGCTTATGACGGATCTTTCCATCAGAATAATAACCCTGCGTCCGACCGTCATTGACGCTGCCCGCGTCCTTGAGATTGGAGAGAAAGATGTCGTGGATATTCTCAGAGCATCAAGATGCATCTCAAGAATGGATGCCATATATGCATACGAGGAACCTGGAATGCTGCTTGACGAGCGTTCTGTGTCGTGCTTGATGAAATTCAACAGAAAAAAGTTAAACAAGTATTACCGTTCAGCCCAAAGGGCTACCAAGTCAATGTCCGAGGAAGAAAAGAGGACGTTCGACAATTTCGTCAGACTTTACACCAAGGCAAACAAATCAAAATCTAAACATAGAATCGATCAGCACAAGATCGATAAAGCGTTCCTGAAAGAGCTGTTCCAATCACAGGACGTGGGTATAATATATTCAATGACTCAGGCAGAGATTGATGTGCTCAACGAAGTAAGGAACAGCGTGTACTATCATGTCATTGTCAACGACACATTGGCTTATGATGTCATTCCAGGAATCATGTATGATTGGGTGAGGTCAATGGCCGCATTGCGATGCCATATTTTTCCTGCCGAGCCAGACGACAATAATCATTCTTTAAGATCGGATATTTTATCATATTATTAACCGCTTCTGCGTTTTGGCGCAGAGGCCAAAACGCAGAAGAAGATGAAGAATGATTTAATTGACATTGATTTTTCGAGGCTGGAGAACAACCAGCGAATCACAAGATTGTATCATGATGGGCGGTTTGACGAGGCTCTCAAACTGATAATCAAAGAATTTGTCAGTGATCATAGAATCCTGACGTTAATTGAATAAATTATTGCTGCTATGGAGATTGGTACTGCTATAAAAGGACTGCGCAAGAGCCGTGGGATGACACAGAAAGAATTCGCCGAGAAATGCGGACTTTCCGCCAATGCCCTCTGCACTCTTGAAAGGAACGCATCTTTCCCCACAAAGGATACCATCGAGAAGATTTGCGCCGCCCTTTCCATTCCTGTTTCATATCTCCTTTTCTTATCGATAACGGACGAAGATGTTCCTGCAGAAAAACGAGTAGCCTTCAAGGCTCTTGAGGAACCGATGAAGGCGGTTCTTCTGTCCGAAATCGGGAAGTGATGTAGCTATAGATAATTAGACTTTTTAAAATTTTGTTGCCATGTAGAAAGTGATCTTCAAGGCACAAAAAAAATGGAGCGCGAATCTTGGCGGACCAGAGCTCCATTTGGGTGCCACAGACTGGAAATTCAGGGATCAGTCGCCCCTGACGACACGCCGCGGCGGTTCAAAGGTAGGGATTAATTCTCAATCCCGCAAAAATACCCGACAAAATCGCTTTGCGCGACCGACGGCGCGCCCCCGGCAAAGGAGGGCGGCCACATTTCAATCCGGGCCACAACCCCGGACAAGTCAAACTTATGCATACTCAGAGCCTCCTGTGCCCTGACATGCGCAAAACGATAAACACAATGAATATTTTTAAATCTCTTCTGTCCGCGGACAGAGACAGCCTCTCGTCGAAGAGGCTGTGCGGAATCATCGGATGGCTGTGCTGCTCGGCCGTCCTGATCATGTGCACGGTGTGGGACCGTCAGGCCCCCGACATGATCTCAGCGATCCTCTACGCGTCCACCGCGCTGCTCGGAATCGACAGCGTGACGGACATCTGGAAGGGCAGTGTGACTGTTAAAAAGGACAAAAATGAAAAATAAAATCAAACAGCTCTTCGCCTGCGCGGCGATATTAATCCCGGTCTCCATGTCAATGGAGGCCCAGACGGTTCCGGTCTACAGCGTCCCGTCCCCGGAGGCGGCCAACCTCGGGGCATACGGATCGGTCCCTGTAAGCCTTTTCACCGGCATCCCGGACATTTCCGTGCCGGTTCATGACATGAGGGTCGGTTCCATGACGTTCCCAGTCTCGCTGAGGTACCACCTTGCCTCGGTCAAACCCAACCGGTACCCGGGCATTGCAGGCCTGGGCTGGAGCCTTCAGTGCGGAGGCTGCGTCACGCGCACCGTCCGGGGTGTCCCCGACGAGAAGATGACAGGGACGCATGAGAACGGATTCTATGGACACCGCTCCCAGATGGCCGGCATCACGCCCGCACGGCTGGACAGCCTGACGAAAAACTGTTCCAATGCAGACGGGCCGGAGTGGTTCGAGCTCTCTGCAGACGAGTTCTCATTCAACTTCTTCGGGCACAGCGGAAACTTCTATCTCAACCCTGAAGGCGGCTGGACCGTCGTCAGCGACGAGGACATCAAGGTCGAGTTTGACCCGGCAAAGGACTTCATGAACATATCCGGCCTCGACGGGCGCATCCCGAATGTCGGCAGCTGGCCGAACAGGGACGCCAACAGGCGCCATTTCATCAGGTTCACGTTGGTGACCCCGGACGGATGCAGGTTCACTTTCGGAGGCTCTGACGCCACGGATTTCAGCGTGCCGTACTACTCCAGAAAGAGCGGGGATCTCATAGCCACATCATGGCACCTGAGCGAGATAAAGACCCGGGACGGACGCACGGTCACATACCGGTACGCGGACGGCGGAGAAAGCGATCCCTACGACCTGATGGTCGACATAAGGTACAGTCCTAGCGTGTGCCTGACGACAGGATTACCGTCGTCGGGAGACAACGGCGTCAACACCGGACGGCGCGGGTTCACCGGATTCCTTCTTTTCCCGGCAAGACTCTGCCGCATCACTACGCCCAACGAGACACTTGAGTTCGAGTACAAGGCGGACTGGCGGTATGCTGACGCGTACTCGGAAAACCTCACCGGCGGCGCGTTGTACTGGAGCGACGGCGGGAACTCGAGGACCTCACCCTGGCAGATGTCGGATTCTTCTCCGCATGATCAGTTCGGGTTCCTTTTCCCTAATTTCAACAGCACGAACGACCGGGTCGCCAATGAAAGCATAGCGTCACACCTCATGGCGCACGCGCTTTACGGCATACGCATCGACAGGCCCGGAGACGGCGACACGTCCGTCCTCTTTGAATATTTTGAGGGGAATCACCGCAAACTTGAAAGGGTGGCCTGGAGAACAGGGCTGGCAGGCATCGAGACGACATACGTTGAGGGAGGAGGCGTCATGTACCCCTTCTATTCGATTCCCGCCGAGACCTCGGACCTTGACATGCCGGAATACAGGTTCGTCTACAATCCCGGCGGCATGCCCGACGGTTACATCATGCCGCAGGCCGACCGTTGGGGCTACTGGAACGGACTGACCCACAAACTGGCTGATTCCAATCTGGAGGCCCCGTCAAGTGTCAACGCCACAAAGAGCGAGACCCTCACCGAGGTCATATACCCGACAGGCGGAAGGACCGTGCTGGAATATGAAGGGCACGACTATTCAAGGAAAGAGGGTGACGGACACATTGTCATAGACAAATATGGAGTTTCTGGCGGTCTGCGGGTACGCAGGATCACCAATCTGTCCAGGGAGGACAGCGTCGTGTCCACGAAGGTGTTCCACTATCGCGAAGGGATCTCCGCGTCGGCGCGAAGCAGCGGGGTCGCGAAGGCCACGGACATTGCCGCGGTCACCTACAAGGCCGGCAGTAATTATGTATGGACTCCCCTGAAGGGGATTTCAGGCCCGTATCCGGTGTCCGTCAGCATCTACAGCATGTACGGCTTCGGGTCGCCCGTCACAAACCTGAACAGTCCCGACGTGGGATACTCCTGCGTGATAGAGGAGACGCTTGACGCGGACGGCGCCTCTTTGGGTTATGTGGTGAACCGTTTCAGCAACTACGGGACCGACATCCACGGGAAAGCCCACAATGACGTGCCGGCGTATCATTCATACAACATCTCCGGGTCAGGAGGCGGCATGCCTTACACAAGCAATTCCGCCGAGCGGGGGCATCTCCTGTCACGGTCCTGGCACCGCGCCGACGGCACCGAGGTCAGATCCGAATCCTACAGGTACACCAGGGTCAACGACCATCCGATGCCTACGGTCACGCAGAGGACGATCTATCTGGACAGGTCCAAGGAGAATCTCACCGGCGCGACGGTGGCGTGGCTGACCCTGACCAACACCTACAGTTACCTGCCGGAGTCGGCGGCCGTCCGCGACGGGGCATATTCCGACAGCACATGGACGCGCTACAACCCTGACCGCCGGATCATCTCAAAGTCCGTGATGTCAAGCGGCGGCACGCAAAGGACGAACCGGTACACTTATCCGTCAGACCATCCAGGACAGTACCGGTGGATGATCGACCGGCACATCATGTCCCCCGTCGTCACTGACGAGGTGTGTTCCGGGACTCTCCGCAGGACGACAAGGAACACATATTCGAGCCATGACTCACACAACGGCCCGATATGCTTTCTGTCCAGGGTCGAAACGTCGTTCGGCACCGACGGGACCAAGAAAACGGACTACGAGGCCCTGTCCGTCGATGAGTGGGGCAATCCCACCGAGATCGTGGAGGACGGAGTGCACAGCGTGCTTCAGTGGTGCGGGAGCGGGCAGCGCCTCATGACAAGGGTCGAGGGGATCACGTTGGAGGAGTACGAGGCCCTGCCTGAACTCTCCGGCGCGGCCGGCCAGCTGTCTGATGATCATGCCGTGTTCCCCTTCATACCAGATCCTGTAAAGCGAAGCCTCGGCGGCAGGCTGGTCTGGGACTACGCCTACGACCCGTCCCTGCGCCTGATCCAGGTGATGACGCCTGACGAACTGATTTCACGCTACAGCTACGACGCTCTCGGCAGACTTTCGGAGGAATCATTCTATGAGACGGACAACGAAGGGAACGTCGAGAAAAAGATTGTGAGGAAATATTCATACCATTATCATAATGACTAGAACAATGAACAACACAATGACACATTTCGCGCGCAGGGCGGCCGCGTCCCTGACCGCACTGATATTCGCCTGCGCCGCCATGCCGGCACAGGAAACCGCGACTCCTGTCGAGCCTGTCAATCCGGATTTGCCGGCCTTCCCGTTGAGAAAAGGATACGCCACCGATGTCAGCCTGACAAAGTACGTCAACGCCTCGACATCTCCGGGCGACCGCTCATGCAACCTGGTCGCCGACGACACACTGGACGTGCATTTCAGGCTGAAGGGATTCTCTTACAACCGCGGGCTGGGGGATCCGTTCCCGGCGGGAGAGAGCCGCATCCTTCTGAGACTCTATGAGGTCTCGGACAGTGGCGACAGCCTTCTCGCCAGGCTGCCGTTCCGCGTGGACGGCTCCACTATGCGGACGTACATCAGCGGGGACTACGAACGCCAGGACAGCGTGATACTCTCCATCCCGCCAGGGAAGTATCTGCTTGAATATGACGGATTCTCGGACCGGATCGTGGAGGTTCCGGACGTTCAGGCGGTTGACGGAGAGGAAGAGGACGGCGACGGGACGGGCGCCGCCATGCCGGACTCCGAGGCTCAGTCATGCAGCTCGTCGCTGTCGCTGTCCCTCGAGTGCATCCCCCTCCTGAGTGATTCGTATGCGGCGACCAGCTGGAACAACGTCACGGTCCTGACCAGCCGCGACGGGGGGCTCATGTCTGTGATGAAGACCGTCACGTGGCTCGATGATTTCGGACGCGAGGAGTCCGTGCATCTGGTGGGGTTCACCCCCTCGCACAAGACGCTGGTCTCCCTCACCGAATATGACGGGCACGGCAGGGTCTCGAAAAGATGGCTGCCGGCGCTGGCGACGCCCAAGAGACTGATCCTGCCCGGACTGCATGCGGTCACGTATCTGGACAGCCATGTAAGGCCCGAGGACATCATGCCAGGCTCCTCCGGGGCCAACCTTGGCGACGGCGCCCCTTACTCGGAGGTCATCCACGACGGCAGCCCGCTTGACAGGCCTTTGATGGAATACGGAGCCGGGGAGGCCTGGAGGCAGGCAGGACGGCATGTCCTCACGGAGCGCATGAGCAACGACGCGGGTGACGCGCGGCTCGCCTGCCACCGCATTGAAGTCAGCACATCAGCGAATGACACTTCCTTTGTCATAAGTTCGGAGGGTTTCTACCCCGACGGGACCCTGAAGGCCGTCTCGGTGACGGACGAGGACGGCAGGGAGACGCTCACCTTCACCGACAGGCTGGGCAGGGAGGTCCTTTCAAGGCGCGTGCTGAAAGAAGGCGATGACGTACAATATCTTGACACGTACAGTGTCTATGACGGCCTTGACCGCCTTCTGGCCGTGCTCCCTCCGGCGTTGTCCGCACGTCTTTCCGCCGGGCAGCCGCTTGATTCGGAGGAAATGGAAAGGTATGCCTGTCTGTATGTCTATGATTCGAAAGAAAGGGTCTGCGCGAAGAAACTTCCGGGGGTCGGATGGGTCAGGATGGAATATGACGACGCCGACAGGCTGGTGTTCATCCAGGACGGTGAGCAGAGGGCCCGCGGCGAGTCCACTTTCACCCTTCACGACATCCACGGCAGGGAGTGCGTGACCGGGATCTGCGATCACGACATCCGGACGGGAGACATGATCCCGGGTTTCGCGTTCGCGGAATACGCCGGCGCGGACGGCGCCCTTGACGGATATCGATGTTCGGGAGTGACGCTGGCCTCGCCGCAGGTCATGTCCGCCTTCTACTATGACAGTCACGCGTTCGCCGATGATTTCGCCACAGGCCTTCCGGACAGCCTCTCCATGTTCGGCACCAATATCCGCAGCCTGATCGGAAGGCGGACAGGGGCATGCATGCACGGGATGTCCGAGGGCATCGGCGGAGACAGGGTGTGGAGCCTTGTCAGGTACGACGGCAGAGGGCGCGCGGCGCACACTGAGACGGCATACCCGGACGGCGGATGGGACACAGAGGACGTGGAGTACGACTTCCTCGGCAGCCCGGTGCGCCGGCATCTCGCACACCGGAAGGGGACCGGGACGGTCAGCGAGGACCTGACATACACCTACGACGACTCCGGGCGCCTGCTGGAGGTGCGCCATTCCCTGGACGGCGGGACTCCGGTCCTGCTCGCCAGAAACACCTATGACGAGCTGGGCCGGCTGTCAGGCACCGAAAGGGGCGGGAACGACGCACTTTCGTCCACATATTCCTACAACGTCCGCTCATGGCTGACAGGCATCGGCGGGACACTGTTCAGCGAGACCCTGCACTACAACGACCTGAGGTCCGCGCGGCTCGGGAGCGGCGACAGACGCTTCGGAGGCGATGTCTCCTCGATGGAATGGCGTGCCGGCGGCGATGGCGGCGACCGCAGCTACGACTTCGAATATGACGGCCTCGGCCGTCTCGTGTCGGCGGATTACGGCGAGCACGGGGACCATGTGACGGGATACGGCACGGGCTACAGCTACGACAATATGGGAAATTTGCTATCTTTGTCCCGCGAGGGCGACATGACCTCCTCGCGCAAGGGCATCGTGGACAACCTCACCATGACATACGACGGCTGCAGGCTCGTGTCCGTGGCGGACTCGGCCCCGGCCCCGGCAGTGGCGGGCTCGGCGGACTTCCGCGACGGGGCGTCCGGGGCCGTGGAGTACACCTACGACAGGAACGGCAACATGACCTCCGACCTGAACCGCGGGATCTCACGCGTCTCACACAACAGGCTGAACCGGCCCGCGAGGATCTGGCACTCCGGAGGCACGGAGACGTTCACATACCTTCCTGACGGCACGAAGCTGGAAAGGACCCTCTTCGGCAGGGACATGTCGCTGTCCAGGACAGAGTACCGGGGCAATCTGGTGTACGTGGACGGCTCACTGAAGCACATCCTGTTCGACGGCGGGCTGATCGACATGGGCGGGAAAAGTCCCGAGTACCTGTTCTTCCTTGAAGACCATCTGGGCAGCGTCAGGGTCGTCGCCAATCAGGACGGGAAGGCCGTCCAGGTGAACCACTACTACCCGTACGGCATGTCCTACGCGAGCGGCAGGATGTCCGGCAACGCCGTCTCCCACCCAATAACCGGCGACGGCGGACACGTGATCGGCGGAGATCTGGTGATCGGCGACAAGACCGGCGGCATGGAGCTGGCAAGGCCCGGTGACTCGCAGCCGTACCGCTTCCTCGGCAACGAGCTGTACACGGACAACTCCCTGGGACTCTATGACTTCAAAGCCCGATTGTACGACCCCGCACTCGGACGCTTCCTCTCACCGGACCCGATGGCGGAAAGGTATTATTCTATGAATCCGTATACGTATTGTGAGGGAAATCCAGCCATCTATGCGGATCCGGATGGCAGAAATCCTATCATAGGTGCATTGATTGGTGCAGGAATCGATTACTCTTTTCAAGTCTATAATAATATTAAAGACGGCAAGAGAGGTAAAGAAGCCTTTTGGGATAATATAGACTTCGCAAGTGTCGCTAAATCAGCAATTACACCTCGTAAAAAAATGAAAACAGTTGCGAAAGTGGGGGTAATAGTAGCTGGGAATCTTGCAGACGCTTTGTTTGATGTTAGGACAGATGGCGTAAAAATGAATAAGGATGTTGCTAAAGTTACAGAAACTACAATACTAGGTTCAGCGCTTGATGCCGCATCAGGTGGTCTAGGCGACTATTTGAGCACCGGCTCTGCTAAAGCCACGGCAAATTCTCATAAAGCTTCTTACAAAGCCATACATGACAGGAACATTGCAGGCAATTCGCCAACTTCGACAAAGGCCCAAAAAAAGGCTGCCTCTTCTGAAGCGGCCGCTCAGGTTGCAAGAGAGACGGAGATCGCTAGCCGTATCGCTGACGGCACTTACTCAGTTACCGAGCCAATCTTGAACAATGCCATAAAAAAACAAATTACCAATGAGAAACGTAAAGATTAAAAGCACGATAAAAAAGATCATGCTAGATTATGGTCTGTGGCCAGTGGCTGTTCTTATCTTGATCACTCCTTTCTGCATCCTTAATGGCAGACTTCGTGACCGAAAGATTATGGATGAAGGAATTAATGTAGAGGCTATCGTTGTTAGTTCTGAATTAGTGAGCAATCTTTGGTTTCATGGGAGGAAAATGAAAATATACTTTCATCTTAATGGAAAGTATGAAGAGCACTTTTTAGATATATGTCCTCAATTTTATTCACCCGCCACCATACCGGATATAAATGCAGGTGACACAATAATTGTCAGGACGATTCCAGGAAAACCAGACTATACGCAATATGTTTCAAAGCATATCAATAAAGGACATTAATGCTATGCCAATAATTTAGACTATTTTATGAGAAGGTGACGGAGTTAAACCGTCATCTTCTCTAATCACATAATCCTAAAAGGAATTCTCAATGGACGTGACGCAAAATAAATTATTGTCCCGCGAGGGTGCATTACCCACTCGCTCAAGGGCATCGTGAACGACATCTCGATGATATACTACAGTGACTCCATCAAGACCGGCGGCATGGAGTTGGCAAGGCCCGGGGACTCGCAGCCGTACCGCTTCCTCGGCAACGAGCTGTACACAGACAACTCCGTGGGACTATATGACTTCAAAGCCCGATTGTACGACCCCGCACTCGGACGCTTCCTCTCACCGGACCCGATGGCGGAAAGGTACCGTCACCTGTCCCCTTATGCCTACTGCGCCGGCAATCCGGTGGTTTATGTGGACAAGGACGGACAGGTAATCGGCCGGGTGGTTGTCGGTGCAGTGGTCGGCGCGGCGATAAACGGGGGCATCGCCCTTCTGTCCGGCGAGTCCGGAAGGGATGTGCTTGGCGCGGCCGCGCGAGGGGCTGTTGATGGCGGTCTGGCCGGCCTGACCTTCGGAATGTCCATGGGAACCACATTGGCGGGGAAAATCGCGGTCAGCGCGGCCGTCGGTGCAGTCACGAGCACCGCGTCCAGCACCGTCGGCCAACTTGTAGAGAGCGGCACCGTGGATGCCAGAGAAGTCGCCACCGACGCGGCGGTCGGAGCGGTCGTTGGAGGTGCCTCACAGGTCTTTCCTTTTAATAAATTAGAGAAGGCATATAAAAAAGCAACAAGTAATCTTAGCCCATCTAATTATGTTGAGACGGCAAGAAAAGAAGTCAAAAAAGAATGGAGATCCTCAGGAAAGGGGTTAAGCGGGCAGGCCGCAAGAACTGAGTTCAGCAAAGAAGTTTCAGCCAGAGCTGATAACTTGTATAAAGCCGATGTCTTATTGATTAAATTTGGTTACAACATGGCCGATTATACCGTAAATAATGTTGTCCAGACTGGAACCAGCCAACTCATACAAAAACAGACCGAAAAAAGGTACTAGTAGTCTGTAACATCTAAACATGGATTTTAATTGTGGGATACAGGTGCCT